>Ga0206679_10001811_pt1 | contig 17507 bp, 16 predicted proteins | sample M110012015metaG_FD_155464 | JGI IMG/M metagenome (GOLD analysis project Ga0206679, IMG submission 155464) | Ammonia-oxidizing marine archaeal communities from Monterey Bay, California, United States - M1 100m 12015 | ecosystem: Environmental > Aquatic > Marine > Intertidal zone | place: USA... | reverse complement strand
TCTAACACTTGATGACTTCCATAATCTTATAATAAAAAAGCTTAAGTAAATATTAAATGGCAATTGAGTGGGAAGGTAAATCAAAAGGCTCAGTAATTGGTTATAAAATATTTGTCTTCTTTATTCAAACTTTCGGTATAAATTCAGCTTACTTTTTATTGTACTTTGTAGCATTTTATTATTTTTTGTTTTCTCTAAAAACTAACAAGTCAATATATTATTATTTCAAAAAGAGGCACAAGTTTTCTAAAATAAAAAGTATTGTAAGTATATATAAAAACTATTATATTCTTGGACAAACATTAATAGATAAAATTGCAATATCAACTGGCCTAAACAATAGGTTTGTTTTTAATTTTAATGGATTAGATGATGTAAATGAGGCTTTTAAACACAAAAAAGGTGGGATTTTTATAACCTCTCATGTTGGTAATTTTGAAATTGGAACTCAATTTTTTAAAATAAGAAAATCATCATTAAAAATTAATATTATAACAGTTGATAATGAAAATAAATTATTAAAACAATATTTAAATTCCATAAATAAAATAGTCAACATAAATTTTATAGAAATAAAAGATGATTTAACTCATCTTTTTAAAATAAATAATGCATTATCTAATAATGAATGGATTTGCATTACTGGGGATAGATTCATAAAGGGATCTAAATTTATGGAAAGTAATTTCCTAAATAAAAATGCTAAATTCCCATCTGGTATATTCGAGTTAGCGTCTAGATTAAAAGTGCCTGTCTTATTTGTTTATACTATAAAAAAATCAAAAACAGAATATTTAGGATATGCAAAAATTGCAAGGTTTAAATATAAGCAATCAAAATACTTATTAGATTTGTACATTAATAATCTAGAATGGATATTAAAAAAATATCCATTACAATGGTTTAATTATTTTGATTTTTGGAATGATTTGAATAGAAATGAATGAATTAAAAACCCCAATAAAAAATTATAAATATATAAGAGAATTGATACCTCAAAAAGAGCCTATTATTATGGTTGATTCCTTATTTTACTTTGATGACAGAAAAGTTATATCTGGATTTAAAATAAAAAAAAATAATATATTCCTAAACAAAAATGTTTTTACAGAATCAGGTTTAATAGAAAATATGGCTCAAACTATTGCATTATATACCGGATATAAATATCGAAATGTACAGCCAAAAATTGGTTATATTGGTGCAATTAAAAATTTAATAATATATGAATTACCAAAATTGAATGATATAATAACATCTGAAATTAATATTTTGCATGATATTATGGGGATAGTATTAGTTAATGGTATAACTAAAAATAATAACAAAATTATAATGGAGGCCAAATTTAAAACATCTCAAAAAATATAATATAATGAAAGAAAATACTACTTCTAATCTAAAAGTTTCACATAAAATAAGAATTAGATTTAATGAAACGGATCCTGTAGGTATTGTTTGGCATGGTAATTATCTTAAATATTTTGAGGAAGGCAGGGAAGCCTTTGGCAGGAATTATAAAATATCATATCTTGATCAAAAGTCATTTGGCTATACCTCCCCAATTGTAAAATCATCATGTGAACATAAATTGCCATTATATTATGGTAATGAAGCCTTAATTGAAACAACATATATTAATTGTCCTAGCACAAAATTAATTTTTGAATATAAAATTTTTAACAATAAAAATGAATTAGTTTGTACAGGTAAAACAACTCAGATATTTTTAGATAAAAATGGAAATTTATCATTAACAGATCCTGATTTTTATTTCAAATGGAAAAAGGAAAATAGTCAGATATAATAAATAATGAGTTCTATATATATTTCTTCAAATAATATTATTTCATCACTTGGATTTAATACTAAAGAGAATATTCATAAAATTAAAAAAGGTGTTTCTGGAATTAAATTTCATAGAAATTTTGGCTACATGTATGAATATACAGCGAAAGTAGAAGAGGAGATTTTAAATAAGAAGTTTGGCAGAATAGGTGCTAATAATAATTATACTAAACTAGAAAAAATGATGATATTATCATTAAATGATACTATTTCAAAAAGTCCTTTTCCCATAACAAAACATACTGCTCTTATAATTTCTACTACAAAAGGAAACATCGATTTGTTAGATTTAATAAATTCTAAATTAGACTCTGAAAGGGTGTATTTAACTAAGCTAGGTGAGGTAGTAAAAAAATTTTTTAAATTTTATAACGATCCAATTATTATTTGCAATGCATGCGTTTCCGGTGTATTAGGAATTACTGTAGCAAAAAAATTAATTAAAAATAAAAACTATAAAAATGCATTTGTTGTTGCTGGTGATATTGTTTCAAATTTTACATTATCAGGGTTCAAATCATTACAAGCAATAAGCGAAAAACCATGCTCACCTTACTCAAAAGACAGAAATGGCATCTCTCTTGGTGAAGCTGCAGTATCTGTTGCAATATCTTCAAAAATAAATTCTAAAAATATTGCAGAAATTATTGGCGAAGGAGAAAGTAATGATGCAAATCATATTTCAGGGCCATCTAGAAATGGTGAAGGACTGTATAAAAGTATTACTAAAGCTCTGAATATGGCATGTTTAAGTGGAAATGAAATTGAATATATTTGCGCACATGGTACAGCAACTATATATAATGATGAAATGGAAGCCCAAGCATTCACTAGATTAAATATGCAGAATATTCCTTTAAATAGTTTAAAAGGATATTTTGGGCATACATTAGGTGCTGCTGGCTTATTGGAAACAATTATTGCAACTAAATCAATGAACAATAATTATCTATATAAATCATATGGTTTTAATAAAATAGGGTTAACTCTTCCACTCAACATAATAAAAAAAAATCAAAAAAAGAATCTTTCAATTATCTTAAAAACTGCTTCAGGTTTTGGAGGTTCTAATGTCGCCATTCTAATAAAAAAATGCAAGAATTGAAAAAAAAGCAAAATATATTTCACTACTGTAAAATCGAAAAAAACTTTGTATTATTGAATGATAAATTAATAATATCAGAAGATAAATCTATTCTTTTTTCAGAATTTTCTAAAATCCTATATCAACAAATTAAATTGAATTATCCTAAGTTTTTTAAAATGGATGATCTAAGTAAATTAGCATTAATTACATCCGAATATTTATTAACCAACTATTTTAAAAAAACTAAAAAACCAAATGATATTTCAATTATACTATCAAATAAATCTTCAAGTCTAAATACGGACAAGGAATTTCAGAAAACTATTGGTAATAAAGACAACTATTTCCCTAGCCCTAGTCTATTCGTTTATACCTTGCCAAATATTTCAATTGGGGAAATATGTATAAGACATAAATTTACGGGAGAAAATATATTTTTTATTTCTGAAAATTTTAATTCTAAATTAATAAATGAATATGCAAGTAGTATAATAAAAAATGGGCAAAATAGTATTGTATTATGTGGATGGGTAGATTTTAATAAAGATAATTTTAAAGCTTTTATGTATATTGCATCAGATAACTATCTCAATAAGATTACTACAAACTATGTTGATCAATTGTTTAAATGAAGGAATTAAAAGAAGAATTAAAAAATAAAATAATAAAAGAATTAAATCTAGGGCATTTAAGTGTTCAAGATATTTCTGACAATGATCCTCTATTTAAAGAAGGCTTAGGATTAGATTCAATTGATGCTCTTGAACTTATCGTAATGCTAGATAAAGATTATGGTATTAAATTAAATGACCCTATTGAAGCAAAAAAAGTTTTTGAATCTATAGAAAACCTTGCTAGCTATATTAATAAGAATAGATTAAGATAAATGCGTAAAAACTTTGTCTCAATAACAGGGATGGGCATAATATCTTCAATTGGAAACAATTTAGAGGAAAATTTTTCTGCATTAATTAATAAAAAAGCTGGTTTAAGTCAAACTTCACATATTAATACAATCCATAAAAATAAGATTAAAGTAGGTGAAATTAAATATACAAATAATGAATTAATTGATCTATTGGGGTTTGATAAAAGTGAGAACTATTCCAGGACTGAATTACTGGGCTCCATAGCTGCTATTGAAGCAATTAAAAATTCTGGAATTAAATCTATAAATAAATATAAAACAGGTTTAATTTCAGCTACATCTGTCGGTGGTATGGTAAATACAGAAAAATACTATATGAGTAATAATAGTGGAGGGAAATCAAAAAATTATGTAAAAAGCCACCATGCTGGGAAAAGTACTGAAAGAATAGCTGATTCTTTAAATATAACAGATTATATTTCTACTATAAGTACAGCCTGTTCATCAGCTGCTAATGCTATTATGTTAGGGGCAAGATTAATTAAATCAAAAAAATTAGATAGAGTCATTGTTGGAGGAACCGATTCACTAGCAAAATTTACAATTAATGGTTTTAACACATTAATGCTTCTATCTGAAAAAGAATGTATGCCATTTGATGCAAATAGAACTGGTTTAAATTTAGGTGAAGGCTCTGCATTTATAGTTCTTGAATCTGAAGAAATTATAAATAAAGAAAAAAAAAGAGTCCTAGCAAATATCTCAGGCTATGCTAATGCAAATGATGCGTTTCATCAAACAGGATCATCAGATAAAGGAGATGGAGCTTATCTTGCTATAAAAAAAGCAATTAAAATAGCAGATATCAAAAAAGACGATATCGATTATATAAATATGCATGGTACAGCCACGACCAATAACGATTTGTCAGAAGGAGAAGCTATTAAAAGAATATTTAATTCGATTCCACCTTTTAGTTCAACCAAACCCTATACAGGGCATACTCTTGCCGCAGCAGGAGCAATTGAAGCAGTGTTCTCAATTTTAGCATTAAATAATAATATAATATTTCCTAATTTAAATTTTAAAAACAAAATGCCCGAATTAAATTTAAGTCCTGTTACGGAAATAACTTATAAAAATTTAAAAAACGTACTCTCAAACTCATTTGGCTTTGGAGGAAATTGCACAGCATTAATATTTTCAAAAAATGAATAAGATTTGTTATATAAATAGTGCTTCTTCTATTTCCTCACAAAATACATTTAAAAATAAAAATTTTTTTAAAGAAATTGTTGTCAGTAATGAGAGAACTACTCCTGCCTTAGAACCAAATTACAGTGAAATAATAAGTAAAATTTCCATTAGACGTATGTCAAAAATTACGAAAATGGGAATAGCAACAGCTCAGTCTGCACTTAAAAAGGCAAATATTATAATGCCCGATGCAATTATAACTGGCACTGGAATGGGATGTTTAGAAAACTCAGAAAAATTTCTTAAATCTATAATTGAAAATAAAGAAGAATTTCTTTCACCTACAGCATTTATTCAATCTACACATAATACAGTTGGGGCACAGATTGCATTAAATTTAAAATGCAATAACTATAATATGACATTTGTTCATGGTTCTATATCATTTGAACTAGCACTAATTGATAGTCAATTGTTGATATCTGAAAATCAAGCTAACAATATTCTAGTTGGTGGAATTGATGAATTAGGAAAAAAAATAGTTGATGACACTCTCAAACTAGAAAATCATTATAAGAATGGAATAAAAGCTCCTCTTAGTGAAGGCTCTCATTTTTTTATAATTAGCTCTATAAAAACAAGTAATTCACTAGCCATTCTTAAAGGAATAGAGATTTATCACAAAATATTTGAAAATGAAATTTTAAATAAAATAAATTTATTTTTAAAAAAATTCAATATTAGTGAAATAGATGTAATAATTTTAGGATTCAATGGGGATATATGGGATAAATATTATAAAATTTTGACAGATAATTTATTTAAAAATACTCCGCAAGTTCAATACAAGAATATATCTGGAGAATTTTCTACTTCCTCATCTTTTGGTCTTTGGCTTGGATTAGAACTTATTAAAAAACAAAATATTCCAAAAGAAGTTTATTTAAATAATATAAAATATAATAAAATAAATACTGTACTACTTGTTAATCAATTTAAAGGAACACAATTTAGCTTTATTTTGATTGAATCAGCACTATAATCTAAATAAATATTTATTACTTAATTTTGATGAAATCATTATGTCAATATATATTTTAATATTATTACTTTCAGTTTATTTATTATTTATAATAATTGTTTCTGTAAACATTAGAATAAATTATCATTTAAAAGCATATAATAGAATTAAAAATTATGATTTAAATCATATATCAATAACTTTTGATGATGGTCCAAATTTGGACTATACTCCAAAAGTTCTAAACTTATTAAAAAAATATAATGCAAAAGCAACCTTTTTTTGTATAGGAAAAAATATTAAGTCAAATCCTAGCCTGATTAAAAAAATAATTGATGATGGGCATACTATTGGCAATCACACATATACTCATAGTAATTTAATTGGGTTTTTTAATAAAAAAAGAATGCTTAAAGAAATAGATGAAACTAATAAAGAAATATATAAAATTACAAATAATAATATGATGTTTTTCCGTCCACCTTTTGGCGTAACAAATCCCATTATTGCTAAAGCAATAAAAGAAACTGGTCATAAAGTAATCGGGTGGAATATAAGAACGTATGATACAATTATTAAGAATCCTGATAGGATTTTTAATAGAATTTCAAGAAAAATAAATCCAGGATCAGTAATTTTACTACATGACAAAAGCGATACAACAATTAAACTTCTTGAAATGATATTAATATTTCTTAGGAAGAATAATTATGAATCAATAACAATTGATAAACTATTTAATTTAAATGCATATGCGTAAAGTAATCATATTTTTTCTCCTTATTTGTCAATCTTCTATAGGTCAAATTTTACTAAACGAAATAGATGCAAAAGAATTGAAATCAAATATTATAAATAAATCGTTAAATACTGAAAATATTGTGAGTGAATTTGTACAATATAAACATTTGAGTTTTTTAGAAAAAGATATTATTTCTAGGGGTAAGCTTATATATATAGAACCAAATTATATAAAATGGAAATATAATTACCCTTTTAACTATGAGTGTATTTTTGAAAAAGAAAAGCTTACTATCAATAATGAAGGAAATATAAATCAGATAAATATAGGTTCAAATATTTTGTTTAAAGAATTAAACAAAATAATAGCTAATTCATTAAAAGGGAACATGTTTGATGAAGAAAAATTTAATATTGAATATTACGAGCATCATACAAATTATTATATAAGATTTGTAGTTAAAGATATTTCCTTAATTAAATATTTTTCTGCATTTGAATTATTGTTTGATAAAAAAAATTATGATGTATTAGAAATTAAAATACTTGATAATGAAAATGATTATACTAAAATTGTGTTATTTAACAAAATAATAAATAATGATATTAACTAAGAGGTTATTAATTATTATTATTCTTAGCACATTTGTGTCGTGTGGGTTTAAAGAACTCAATAATTTAAATATTTATAATTCATCTAAAAATAAAATTGAAAATTCTTATTTCTCAAATAAAAAAATAGACTATAACTACATAGTTAAAATCGAGATAAACAAAAAAAATATTAATGGCATAATTTCAATCAAAAAAATAGATTCAATTTACCATAGAATTGCATTTATGTCAGAATTTGGTTATAAATTATTTGATGTAGAACTTAGTAAAGATAATTTTAAATGGAATTCAATTAATAGTGGAATTAATAAAAAAAATATTAAAAAATTATTAAAGGATAATATTACAAATTTAATTCATGGAAACAATAACATAAATTTTGCTTATAAAAAAGATAATAGCCTTATATATAAATCTAAAAAAGGAAGTAATGAAATCTTCTATTTAATAGATGAAACAAATACATTAATTAAAACATATAATATAAATAAAGGATTTAAAAAAAGATTTGTTTCCTTTAATAAAATTAAGAATAATATAGCTGCAAATATTGAAATTCAAAATTTTAATCCATCAATTACTATTCATCTTGAATTTCTCAATAATTGAATTATATATTTTAATATAAATATTATATATTATTTTTAAATTATTAATCTATAAACTACATATACATGCTTTTTAAAGGTTTTTATAACAACGAAAAAACTATAAGTTCAGATCATAATAAATTGATTACAAGAATTAAATTGAATAAAGACCATGATATTTATAATGGACATTTTCCTAATAACCCAATAACCCCAGGAGTAATAATTATTCAAATTATTAAAGAGATTTTAGAAGAACATTTAGGTTGTGAGCTTTTTCTAAGGGAAATAATTAACATAAAATATGTTTCACCAATTAATCCAATAATTAATAATTCTCTATTATTTGAAATTTATCTACAAAAAGAAAATAAGTCCATTATGGTTAAGAATAATATTATGCTTGATAATGCCAAGATTGCTGTAAAATTTAAAGGTAAATTTCTAAAAAAATCTTAATTGCAGAACAAAAACATAAATAGAATTAAAAAAAAATTTAGACAACTTAAATGTTGTATTATAATACCGACATATAATAATGGGAATACATTAGAATCAATAATAAATAATTTATTAAAACTTACTAATCATATAATTGTTATTGATGATGGCTCTACTGACTCAACAAATAGAATATTAAAACAATATAAAAATATTCATAAACTAAAAAATAATAAAAATTCTGGAAAGGGTTTCTCATTGAAAAAAGGAATGAATTATGCAAAAAGTATTGGATTAAAATATGCAATAACTATTGATTCTGATGGACAGCATTATACAAAAGATATTCCAAAATTTATTGAGGAAATAAAAATTAAATCTAATAATAATATTATAATTATAGGCTCAAGGGATATGAATAAAGTTAGTGTTCCTTTTAGAAGTAGATTTGGAAATAATTTTTCTAATTTCTGGTTCAATTTTCAAACTAATATTAAATTAAAAGACACACAATCAGGGTATAGATTATATCCACTAAATGTAATTGAAGATATAAATTTAATTAGCACTAGATATGAATTTGAAATAGAAATTCTTGTTAAAAGTGCATGGAAAGGAATTGAAATAAAAAATATTCCAATAAATGTTAGTTATAAAAAAAATATAGTTTCACACTTTAGGCCTTTTATAGATTTTTTAAGAATCAGCATAATAAATATATGGTTAGTTATATACGCTTTGTTATACATCAAGCCTAGAGATTTTGTAAGAAATTTTAGAAAAAAAAATATAAAAAAATTTATATATGAAGATATTTTAGAGAATACCGATTCTAGTTTAAAAAAAGCTGTTTCTATTTCTCTCGGAATATTTATTGGTCTTACTCCTTTTTGGGGTTATCAGACATTAATTGTTTTATTCTTAGCAGTTATATTTAAACTAAATAAAGTCTTAGCCTTTACATTCTCAAATATTAGTATACCACCACTTATACCTATAATTATATATTTTAGCATTAATACTGGTAAATTTATTGTTGGAGATTCTTATTATAATAACTCAGATAATACTATTTATATGGGAATACAAGGGAATTTATATTTGTATTTAATAGGGAGTTTTACGTTAGCCTTTTTTTCCTCAATTATTATCGGATTAATTAGCTATATATCATTAAAAGCTATCGAAACTAAATTAAAATGAGCAACTTATTTTATAATATTTTCAAATATATTAAATCAAATAGATTATTAGGAATATTAATCCTATTAGTCACTTTATGTTTGCTTTTATTTTTTTCATCAAGACTAAAATTTGAAGAAGATATAACTAAACTTATTCCAAAAAACGAGATAAACAATAACTTAGAAAAAATTCTAAAAACAGCAACATTTAAGGATAAAATTATAATTCGAATATCAACAGATTCTTTAGGCACTGTAGAAGATTTAACTGAATATGCATCATTGTATATAGAAAACGTAAATAAAAAAGTAAATAGATACATTAAAAATATACAGGGCAAGTTTGAAGATAAAAATATTGAAAAAACTATAGATTATATTAATAAACATATACCATTATTTATTGATGAAAATGATTATAATAATATAAATAATAAAATTAATCATGATAGTATTGAAAATATAGTATTTAACATCTATAAATCTTTAATATCACCATCAAGTTTTATTACAAAAAATACTTCAATAGAAGATCCTATGGGAATTTCCTTAATTGGATTAAAAAAACTTCAAGAACTTAATTTTAACAAAAACTTTATTGTATACAATAATTTTATTATAAGTAAAAATAAAGATGAATTATTATTATTTATATCTCCTAATATATCAATAACTGACAACAAAAAAAACGAAATTTTTATTGAAGAATTATATAAAATAACCGATAAATTAAATCATATATATAATGGGAAAATTTCTGTTAATCTATATGGGGGTTCTATTATTGCATTAGCTAATGCTAAACAAATTAAAAATGATATAAAATTTACAATTTCAATATCTCTAAGTATACTTATAATTCTATTTATTCTTTATTATAAAAAAATTACTGTACCATTTTTATTGTTTATTCCAACAATGTTTGGTGGATTATTTGCCTTAGCCATAACTTCATTTATGAGGGATAGTATATCAGCAATTTCATTAGGGATTGCATCGGTTCTTCTAGGTATTACAATAGACTATTCATTACATATATTAACACATATTAAAAATAATAATGATGTCAAAGAGCTCTATAATAAAATTACAAGGCCTATACTTATGAGTAGTCTTACTACCTCAATTGTCTTTTCAACATTATTTTTTTTAAAATCACAAGCTTTACAAGATCTTGGATTAATTGCCTCCATTAGCGTGCTTTCTTCTTCATTTTTTGCATTAATATTAATACCACATTTCTATCAAAATAATACTAAAAAAAATGATTTATTAATCAGAATTTCCAAATACTCACTTCATAAAAATAAATTAATATTATTAATAATATTAATGCTATTTATTACAAGCATTTTTAAATATGATAAAGTAAAATTCAATGAAGATTTATCAAAAATGAATTTTATTCCAAATGAAATATTAGTTGAACAAAAAAAATTAGATAAATTAATTAATAGTGAAGCAAAATCTATATATGCTATATCATACGGTAATTCAATAGAAGATGCATTGATATCAAATGATAAATTATATAATCAACTACAATCATTATTAAAAGAAAATAAAATTTTAGACTTCAGCTCTATTTCAAGTCTAATAGTATCTGACTCATTACAGAAAATCAAAATCAACAACTGGAATTCATTCTGGACAAAATCCAAAATAATTGAATTGAAAAAACATTTTGAAAAAAGTAGTAGAAGTTATGGATTTAAAGAAAATACCTTTAATCATTTTTTTTCTAATATAGATAACAAAAATAATCTGTCTAAAATTAAAGATTTTGATTCTATTAATCCTATTCAAATTGATGACTATATAAGCAGTAATAATGGTTTTGCTACTATATCTAGTTTAATTAAAATTAGTAATATAAGTTTTTTACCTGAACTTCAAAATATACTTGAAAATGAAAATACTATTTTAATTGACAGAGAAAAAATTAATGAATCGTTTTTAATTGATTTAAAAAGTGACTTTAATAAATTGGTGATTTATTCACTTATAATAGTTATTGTTATTTTACTAATATTTTATAAAAATTTATCACTTACGCTAACTACTGTAATCCCTATTTGTATAACCTGGTTTTTAACAATCGGCATAATGGGAGCTCTAAATATGGAATTTAATGTCTTTAATATAATTGTTTCAACTTTAATTTTTGGTTTAGGGATTGATTACAGCATTTTTATTACAAATGGATTAATTAATGAAAATAAGTTTTCAGACAAATCTGTATTAATACATAAAAGTTCAATTATAATATCATTTATTACTACATTTTTAGGTATTGGCGTTCTTGTTTTTGCAAATCATCCAGCATTATTCTCAATTTCTATAGTAACCATAATAGGGATATCATTGTCAATTTTAATTGCATTCAGCATACAGCCCATATTTTTTAATATTCTAATTGGGAATAAGTTTAGGGCACCTGCTTCAATCACTCAAACTATTAATTCATTTTTTTCATTTTTATGTTTTGTAGTTGGATCACTATTACTATCAATTTATGCATCAATAATATTTGCTTTACCATTGGCTAAAATAAAAAAAAGGCATCTAGTTAATAGATTAGTAAGTAAATGTATGAGGTTTACATTCTATACATATCCTGGAATTAAAATTAATATTATTAATGAACATAAAGAGGCATTTAATACAAGTTCAATAGTTATAGCAAATCATGCATCATTTCTTGATATTTTAGCTATTGGAATGTTAAATCCAAAATCTATTTTTCTTACAAATGACTGGGTAATTAAATCGCCGTTATTTGGAAAAATTTTACAATTGACTGGATCATACTCAGTATCGAAAGGAATAAATACAGGGATTGATGAATTAAAAGAAAATATCAAATTGGGGTATTCAATTATTGTTTTTCCAGAAGGCACTAGATCAAAATCAAATAAAATTAATAGATTTAAAAAAGGAGCATTTCTTATAGCTGAAAAACTAAATGTAGATATTTTGCCAATATTAATTCATGGTAATCATGAAATACTGCCTAAAGGAAAATTTATTATAAATAAAGGAAAATTTACAATGAAAATTCTTAATAGAATTAAAAGTAATGATTTGAATTATGGAAAAACTTATTCAGAAAAACAAAAACAAATCAGCGCATATTTTAAAAAAGAACATACTTTACTTAGAAAACAAATTGAAAAAGAAAAATACTTCAATGAAATTATACTTAAAGAATACATATTTAAGGACAATAAATTATATATCACGATAAAGCAAGATCTAAATAAATTTTCTAAAATATATTACAAAATATTAGATTATATAAAATCGGATGATCAAATTATACATCTCTCAGATGATTACGGTCAATTAGATTTTTTATTATGTTTAGATAGTATAGACAGAAACATATTCACTTATATTTCAAATAGAAAAATTTTAAAAATTTTAAATAATTCTTTTATTACAAATAATAGAAGAAAAATTAAATTTTCTGACAAAATTGATGAGATTACTAAAAATGATTCTAATTCAATTATATTAAATACTACAGATAAAAATATCAATATTACTAAATTTAGTAACAAAAAAAATACGAAACTTTTTCTTTTAAAAAATAGCAGATATTTATCAATTAAACAATTTGTAAATTTAGGATTTAAAGAGGTGTTCAGTAATTCTAATTTATTAATATTAAAAAAATAAATGAAAGATTTATATGATGTTGTTGTGATTGGCAGTGGTCTTGGCGGTCTTGTTTGTGCTAATATCCTAGCTAAAGAAAATCTAAGAGTCTGTATCCTTGAAAAAAATCAACAATTTGGAGGCAATCTTCAAACATTTTCAAGAGATAAAGTAATTTTTGATACAGGTGTTCACTACATAGGAGGATTAGATAAAGATCAAAATTTATATAAATACTTCAAATATTTAGAAATAATTGATGAATTGAATTTAAGAAAACTTGATGAAGATGGATTTGATATTATTTCTTTTGATAACGATGAAAAAGAATACAAGCATGCTCAAGGATATAAGAATTTTTCAAACACCTTATTACAGGATTTTCCAAATGAAAAAAAGGCAATAAATGAATATTGTAAAATCTTAAAAAAATATTGTGCTAAATTTCCATTGTATAATGTAGAAAAAGGTGTGCCTCCATATCTGGAAAATCCAGAATTATTAACTACTAGAGCAAAGGATTTAATTCATTCATTAACAAAAAATAAAAAATTACAAGCTGTTTTGTCTGGTACAAACCTCCTGTATGCAGGAGATAAAGATCGTACACCATTTTATGTTCATGCCCTAACAGTTAATTCATTTGTTGAAAGCTCTTATAGAGTTGTGAATGGAGGTAGTCAAATTTCTAAACTATTGGTAAGAAAATTAAAAAGTAAGGGTGGGGATGCTTTCAAAAGACATGAAGTAATTAAATTTAAATTTAAAGACAAGAAAGTATATTCTGTAATTTGTTCAAATGGAAAAGAAATTAAGGGTAAACTTTTTATATCAAATGCTGACCCAAAGCTTACATTAAATTTGCTTAATACTAATTTGTTAAGAAAATCTTATGTTAAAAGAGTTAAAAATATAGAAAGTGTTATTGGTGGTTTTAGTTTATATATTGTATTAAAACCAAACACATTTGAATATCAAAATAGAAATTATTATCATACAAAAGATTACAATGATATATGGAATATACAGGATTATTCAGAGAAAACTTGGCCTAAAGGTTATATGATGTCAATGAGTGTTAAGAATAATAACTCAAAATGGGGTGAAAGCATAACAGTTATGACATATATGAAGTATTCAGATGTAAAAGAATGGGAGAGTACATTTAATGCTGCTATAAATAGAAATGATAGGGGGAGTAGTTATGAAAAATTTAAAAAAACAAAGACAGAAAAATTGATCAATGAAATAGAAAAAAAAATTCCAAATATTCGAAATTGTATTAAAAAAGTATATACTTCTACTCCGTTGTCATATAGGGACTATATTGGATGTAATAAAGGTGGAATATATGGATATGTTAAAGATATTAATACCCCTCTTAAATCATTCATTTCTCCAAAAACAAAAATTAAAAATCTATTTTTTACAGGGCAATGTCTAAATATGCATGGTGTTCTTGGTGTTACAGTAGGGGGAGTTCTTACATGTTCAGAAATTTTAGGTCAAAAATATTTATTAAATAAAATCAGAAACTAACAAATAATAATCTATATGCATATAAATAGAATTAAAATATTATTTAGAATGATTTTATTATGTGGGACGATTTTATATTCATGTGGAGTAAAAAAATCTCTAAATCATAAACCTAATATCAATAACTTAAATTCTAATATTAGTGATAGAATAAAAATTTCTGACACTTCATTTAAAATAGACAATAACTTTATATTAAAAAATGAACATGATCTATGGGAATTAAAAATTGAAGGTGATGCACTAGAAAGAGGGTTAATTCATGGTAGCTTAGCTAGAGAATTATTCGAAATTCAGGAAGAATCATTTTTGGATAAAATCGATGAATTAGTCCCCTCTAAAACATGGAAATCTGTATTGCGTCACTTTTTAGCTTGGTACAATAGAAAAATATATTTAAATGTACCAAATGAATATAAAGCGGAAATTTTTGGTCTTTCAAAATATGCTGTAGACAAATATGATTATATAGCTGAAAAATATCTTAGATTATTATATTTTCATGGTGCACATGATATTGGACATGCCTTACAAGATTTGGCCCTAGTTGGATGCTCCTCTTTTGCTGCATGGAATAATAAAACTGAAGATGGGAAATTACTCATTGGAAGAAATTTTGATTTTTATGCAGGTGATAAATTTGCTGAAAATAAAATTGTTGCATTTATTAATCCAGACAATGGTTATAAATATATGTCAGTGACTTGGGCAGGCATGATAGGTGTAGTTTCTGGAATGAATGAAAAAGGACTTACTGTTACTATTAATGCTGGAAAGTCCAGTATTCCTTTATCTGCTAAAACACCAATATCATTACTTACAAGAGAAATTCTGCAATATGCATCAAATATTAATGAAGCAATTAATATTGCTAAAAAACGAAAAGTATTTGTTTCAGAAGCCATTCTAATAGGAAGTTCTCAAGATAACAAGGCTGTTGTAATAGAAGTTTCTCCAAAAAAGTTTGGAATTTATGAAGTTGAGAACAATAATCAATTAATATGTTCTAATCATTTTCAAAGTATAATATATGAAAATGATAGAAGAAATAATAAACAAATAAAAGAGAGTCATTCTAAATATAGATATGAAAGAATGGGAGAACTAATAGATGCAAAAGAAAAATTAAATGTTAAAGATGCTATTAGTATTCTTAGAAACACAAAAGGATTAAAAGACAATAATATAGGGTATAGTAATGAAAAATCGTTAAATCATTTATTAGCCCATCATAGCGTTGTATTTAAACCAAATGATTTAAAAGTATGGGTCTCCTCAAATCCATTTCAATTGGGTGAATTTGTATGTTATGACCTTAATAAAATATTTGATGAGGACTTTAAATTTAAAGAAGGTTATTCGATCGCAGAAGAAAACCTTACTATAGCTAAAGACAGTTTTGTAGATAGTATTGATTATAAAAATTATGTTCAATATAGAATATTAAGTGAAAAAGCTAAAAAGAAAATAGAAAATAAAGAATATATCTTTAAAGAAACGCTTAACAATCTAAAAGAATTAAACTCAGATTATTGGGAACCATATTTTCTCTTAGGAGAATACTATTATTACACTAATCAATATAACAGATCGCTAGATGCATTTAATATTGCCCACTCAAAAGAAATACCAACGATCTCAGAAAAAAAAGAAATAGATAAGTATATTAAAAAATTAAATAGGAAATTAAATTATGATTCCAAAGATTGAATTAAAATCCAGTAAAGAAATAAAAAAATTTCAAGAAAAGAAATTAAATAAACTACTGACTTATTTAATGAAAAATTCTAAATATTATAGAAATTTATTCAAAAAAAATAATATTGACATAAATGGAATAAATTCAATAGAAGATTTAGTAAAAATTCCTGTAACAACAAAAGAGCAATTACATAAGTATAATAAAGAATTTATTTGTGTCCCTGAAAAAAAAATAATTGATTATACAACTACTTCTGGCACATTAGGAGAGCCCATCACAATAATTTTAACTGAAAAAGATTTAAATGTGCTAGCTTATAATGAAGCTATTTCATTTGCATGTGCCGGTATAAATAAAAATGACATTGTTCAATTATCAACAACTATAGACAAACAATTTATGGCAGGTCTAGCGTACTTTTTGGGAGCTAGAAAAATTGGATGTGGTATAATTAGAACTGGAGCTGGTTCAACAGAATTACAGTGGAATAGTATATTAAAATATAGCCCTACTTATTTAATTACTGTTCCATCTTTTCTTTTAAAATTAATTGAGTATGCAAATAAAAACAATATTGATTTAAATAGTTGCAGTGTTAAAAATGCAATATGCATTGGAGAATCTATAAGAAATGAAAAATTTTCAGAGAATGAATTGTCAAAAAAAATTAAAAGTAATTGGAATATTAAATTGTTTTCAACATATGCGTCTACAGAAATGAGAACTGCATTTACCGAATGTGAACATAATAAGGGTGGTCATCATCATCCAGAATTATTAATTATTGAAGTGCTTGATGACAATGATAATCCTGTAAAAAATGGATGTCCTGGCGAATTAACAATAACAACTATTGCAGTAGAGGGAATGCCTCTTCTAAGATTTAAGACTGGTGATATTATAAAAACACATTCAACAAAATGCAAATGTGGTAGAAATACATTTAGATTAAGTCCAGTAATTGGAAGAAAAAATCATATGATAAAATTAAAAGGAACATCAATATATCCTGAT
>Ga0206679_10001810_pt1 | contig 17511 bp, 10 predicted proteins | sample M110012015metaG_FD_155464 | JGI IMG/M metagenome (GOLD analysis project Ga0206679, IMG submission 155464) | Ammonia-oxidizing marine archaeal communities from Monterey Bay, California, United States - M1 100m 12015 | ecosystem: Environmental > Aquatic > Marine > Intertidal zone | place: USA... | reverse complement strand
GGTATTTCATTGCGCCCCAACTCTTTGGATTCTTAGAAGAAAAGAAGTTTGCAAGAAGAATGCCCAAGACCACAACTCCTAGTCCACCTGTAAGCCAATACATTCGTGTCAATTCAACTGCTGGAAGATCAATCTCACTTATTTCGAATCTATAGCTATTGAAGACGGGAGCAAAGCAAAGTCCTAATAATACAGTCATCGCAATAAGTGTATATAGGGCGTTATTTGCCTTTTCGGGAGTGTTCTCAGAGATGCCATCTGGTACGCTCTTTGATTTAGCCAAAATGAGAGCTAAAAGAATAAATAAACAACCTACACAGCCGTAGAGAATGATGACTTTACTTAGGCTAAGTGAAGCAATCATTTCATCGCTAATAGCAGCAGCTGACCCGAAGAGAGCAAGGGCTATTATTATAGGGCCTAGGGTAGTCCCAAGAGAGTTAATGGCTCCACCAAGGTTAATTCGATTGCTTCCCGTTTTCGGGTCACCTAGTGCGATCATAAAAGGGTTAGTGGAGGTTTGTTGAAGTGAAAATCCTAGTGCAACAGTAAATAGTCCTATAAGCATTCCCAAAAAGTTGTCATAGTATACAGATGCAATCATAGCGCCAGCGCCTAGGGCTGAAAAAAGTAGGCCGTAGACAATGCTTTTTTTGTATCCCCAACTTCCAACAAGATCTTTTGATTTAGCAGATCCAAGTGCGAAGAGTCCTAGTGCACCAAGAAAATATGCTAGGTAGAAGGCAAAGTCTATTAGCTGAGATTGGAATTGATCTAAATCGAAATAGTTTTTACAGAATGGTATAAAAATGCTATTTCCCGCAGCAATAAATCCCCAGAAGAAAAATACTGTAGTAAGTGTAGCTAAAGCTGAATAATTTGTGTCCTGTCCTTTCATGTTCTGTTTTTGAAGTCGAAAAGCTACGAAGTTTATTGCTACGATTTTGGATTAATTAGTGTAAATTATACACGAAGCACTAATATTTACATACTGACTTCAAAATTTATTATATCCCACGGGTTATTATCCCTATTTTTATTTATCTATTAGTTTTGTCTTAGATGCTACGGTGATTTCACTTAATTCAATTCTAAATGAGTAGAATAACTGAAAAAATATACACTTATTGTATATTTGACAATATATTATAATTATTTAAAAAATAAATCATCCAATTATGTTCAATAGCACTATATTTTCTAGAGCTTTAGCTCTTCTAATTTTTGTAAGTGTCTCTATGTTTTACAATGCTCAAGAAACCACTTATACAGACATTGAATTCACAGGGGTGTTTGATGGGACGACATATGATGGCACCTATTACACTACCCCATCTGGTTCCCAGTCATGGGCAGGCTTTGCCAATGAAGATGTAAGTCTTTATCCATTAAGCTTTGTGGATGGTGGCGAGATCACCTTTACAGGAGCAACTTCTGGAACAGACGTTGAAGTATATTTCAGGTTTGAGTATAATCCATATCCAGACACTGAGCCAAGTTTTAATCTCACTTCTTTAACTGTTAGTGGTACGGATGGAGCACCTTATTCTGTCGAAATTCCTGCTCAAGGCACAAATACTTATAGTTCATTTCTATTGTACGTCACAACTTTAGACGCACCAGTTTCACTAACTGATGTTACTCTTACAGCTACATATTCATCAACAGATGTTTATGGATGTACAGATCCTAGTGCTTTAAATTACGATCCAACGGCTACTATAGACGATGGATCATGTATTTATACTACTGTCGATTTAAATATTACAATTGATGTCTGCGGCTCTGCAGCTGAAACAGTGAGAATTACTGGACCATCTTGGGGATGGGATCCCAATGGAGGACCCGAGGCTTCAGACAATGGTGACGGAACTTGGACCGTTTCTCTTCCGGCTCCAACAACAGACATGGAATTTTTGGTTGTTACTGATGGTGTACAAGAAAATCTGATAGAAGATATGACAGACGGAGGCTCGTGTGCTCCTGTAACTGATTATTATTCTTATGCGAATAGAATTTGGCATACAACTGACGCATTAGATGTTGATGTTAATTATGATCGCTGTGTGCCATGTAGTTATCCTGATGTATCAATTACATCAGAAATTTGTGAACCACTTGTAGCTTCAGAAGTTAAATTAGTAGGGCCTCCAAATTGGGACTGGAACAGTGGTAAACTAGGTGTTGATAATGGAGATGGCACTTGGACCTTTACTTATTCACCGGCACCTTCGGATTCAATAGAGTATCAAATATTTGTCGATGGATTGGGTGAGAATTTACTGCAAGAAGTACTTGATGGTGCAACTTGTGCTCCTTCAACTGATTTTTATTCTTATGCAAATCGTCTCTGGGTAATAACCGACGGTGAGACTGTTAGCAATACATACAATACGTGTTTGAACTGTGAAGGTGAAGGTATCACAGATATTGATATTAAGTTTGAAGTATATCCAAACCCAGCTTCTGACAAGATTTCGCTTTCGAACGTTCCTAGCGACTGTAGCTTTACAATTTACAACACTGTTGGAAGCAGGTTGATATCTGGGACTAGTACAGAGTCAGTTGACATTTCATCATTGACGAGGGGGATGTACTTTATTGAATTGACTAGTAAAAGTCAATTTAATAGAGTATCTTTTATAAAGCAGTAAATTGTAATTGCGCCCCATTTTCTGTTCTATAATTTAATAAGTTCAATAGTTAAACATGAGATTTACTTTAATATTATTATTCTACTTTTTTCATCTTGCTTCGTTTGGTCAGGGCACTCTAATTTGGTCAGATGAATTTAACGGCCCCGATTTAGACCTCAATAAGTGGACTTTTGATATTGGTCAGGGGTCTTGGGGTTGGGGTAATAATGAACTGCAGTACTACACAAATAGTAGCTCAAACGTATCGGTAGATAACGGATATTTAAGTATCACAGCCCTTAATGAACAATTCGGGTCAGCAAACTATACTTCTAGTAGAATAAAATCAAAAGACCTATTTGAATTTCAATACGGAATGGTTGAAGCTCGAATCAAAGTACCCCTTGGGCAAGGGCTTTGGCCTGCTTTTTGGATGCTTGGCGCCAATATTGATGATGTAAGTTGGCCTCAATGTGGTGAAATTGATATTCTGGAACATATTAATAATGAGACCGTAATTCACGGTACCCATCATTACAATAATAATGGATGGCAATATTCTGGAGGTTCAGCTTCTTGTGATCCAAGTGTATTTCAGGTTTATTCTATTGAATGGTCTCCTTTGAGTATTAAATGGTTTCTAAATGGAGTAATGTATTATGAAACGGATATCAGTTCAAGTTCAGTTTCAAAAGAAGAATTTCATGAACCGTTCTTTTTCTTAATCAACCTTGCTGTTGGCGGAAATTGGCCTGGTTCACCTAATGGGGCAACCCAATTTCCGGCAGTTATGCAAGTAGATTATGTTCGTGTTTATCAAGGAGATTATGGATGTACAGATCCATCAGCTGATAATTATGATTCTAATGCTGCTATTGATGATGGTTCATGTACCTACGGATCTTCTTTAGTTAACATTACATTATCTGTAAACACAGCAAACATTACAGTCGGTCCCAACGGTATGTATGCTGGTGGAGGTGTACTTGGAGATGCTTTAGCAGTTCCATTGTCCGATCCAAATGGAACAGGAACATGGACAGGTGTTGTAACGGTAAATGCTGGAACAACTGGGAATTATATATTCTTGAACAGTCCTGCTAATGGTGGAGACTGGGGAACTAAAGAAGACCTAAGTGGTCAATCTTGTGCTGATATAAATAACTGGAACGATAGAATTTTACCTAATAATATTACGTCTGATATTACATTGTTGCATTGTTTTGGAAGTTGTGAAACTGATGGTTCTTGTTCTGATGTAGTAACATCGGGCTGTACAGATGCAACAGCAAACAACTATAATGCATCAGCTACTACAGATGATGGTTCATGTATGTACAATGTAACCTTAACTGTAGATATGAATTGTTCAGGTCTTACGCCTGGAGCAGTTGCTGCTACTGGCCCATCAGATGGTTGGTCATGTGGCACGTATGCACTATCTGATGGAGATGGAGATGGCGTATGGGAAGGAACATTTAGTTTTGCTTCTGGTACATTTGAATATATTTATTGTACAGATGGTTGGGCACAACAAGAAACACCTGGTTTGCTATTTGAAATGCAAAATGGAGGTTCGTGTGCTCCTATTACAGATTACGCTAATTGGGCAAACAGATTAATTACAGTAGGAGCTATTACAACCAGTGACTCTTGGGGGTCATGTTCTTCATGTGCTGGAGTTACTGGATGTCCAGAAGATGTTGACAATGACGGTTTTGTTACTGTAAACGATGTATTATCTGTCCTTAGTGAATTTGGCTGTACTGAGGGATGCCTTTACGACATAAATTTAGATGGAATTGTTGGGGTTTCAGACATTTTAGATATTCTAGCCGCTTTCGGTGACGAGTGTTAAATATTTATCATGAAATTACCTTTTATCCTGTTGCTATATATTCTTCATGCAACTTCATTTGGTCAGAACACATTAGTTTGGTCAGATGAATTTGACGGCACCGAATTAAATCTTAATAATTGGGGTTTTGATATTGGTCAAGGAACATGGGGGTGGGGTAATAACGAACTGCAGTACTACACAGATAGTAATTCAAACGTTTCAGTAGCAAACGGATATTTAAGTATTACCGCAAATAATGAGCAATACGGTGCAGCAAACTATACCTCTAGTAGAATAAAATCAAAAGATCTTTTTGAATTTCAGTATGGAAAGGTTGAAGCTAGAATCAAAGTGCCGGTTGGTCAAGGGCTTTGGCCAGCTTTTTGGATGCTTGGCGCTAATATTGATGATGTAAGTTGGCCTCAATGCGGTGAAATTGATATTATGGAACATGTTAATACGGAGGCCGTAATTCATGGAACCCATCATTACAATAATAACGGGCATCAATATTTTGGAAGTACAGCTTTCTGTGATGCTAGTGAATTTCAGGTGTATGGTATTGAATGGTCTCCTTCGAGTATTAGATGGATTCTAAATGGAACAATGTATTTTCAGGCTAATATCAGTTCAAGTTCGGTTTCAAAAGAGGAGTTTCATGCACCGTTCTTTTTCCTAATTAACCTTGCTGTTGGTGGGAATTGGCCTGGCCCGCCAAATGGGGCAACACAATTCCCGGCAGTTATGCAAGTAGATTATGTTCGTGTTTATCAGGATAATGTTGGATTGAATGAAGTTGAAGAATCAAAAGTAAAAATACTTCCGAACCCTTCTTCAGATTTCATTCTTTTTTCTTCTGTAGTAGAATCGGAACAATATGTTATTTATAACCTTCAAGGTGAAAAAGTGCTGGAAGGAGAACAAGAGACTAGCATTGATATTTCAAGTCTATTGTCAGGAATGTATTTTGTTGATTTACAATTAGTAAACGGCCAGCATTCAAGAACATCTTTTGTGAAAAACTAAGTATCTATAATAGCTTTAGCTTGCCCCACAATGTAGGATTTTGATGAAATCCATCTTGATTTCTGCTGTTCCATTTAAGTTGAGTGTTTCGGCCATTTTTGGTGCCTTGATCAACTGCAATTTCAAGATCCAGTTCCATTCCTTCTTTTGTAGTGAAATTTCTAAAGTTAGATATAGGTATTGCGAGCTCAACCTTATATCCAGTATCAGTTTGTTGTATACTAATTTCAGCACCTTCAACGAATTGGTTTGATTTCCAGTTCCAGACATAAGGGGTGTCTCCGCAATTGATTCCAACGTGTTGATCACTTAATAGTAAGAACTTACGTGCATTATCTGCATTTGGGTTAGTTGAAAATGCAATTTCGATAGCATCTCCATTCCAAAGGGAGCTCCCTTTTTTATTGTTTTGCCTTGCAGTACTATCTTGAATGTCAAAAGCGAAATACAATTGTTCTGTAGAATATGCAATAGCAAATTTTTGATTTTCAAAGGTTGTGAAATCGTTATGCCAATCAGAGAAATCTCCGTCAATTTGAATGTCACGAGATTTTGCTGTTCTTTCCTCCTTTAACTTTCCAACAAATGGTATTAACTGTATAGATGCAATTTCGATTTCACCTTCCGCAAAGACTTGAATAAGTAGTTGCTTAATGTTGGTAGCATCGACTTCATATTCGCTAAACGGGAATAATGCCAATGGAATTTGAACTTTTGTCCATTCCTTCGAGATAGATTCTGACTTTAAAAATGATTTATTGTACCCTAACCAGGCCTGAGAACCCTTATAATCTTCAAGACAGAATGCCCATGGTATATTAGAGAAATCCTCTGCAGTTGAGCGAACAAGTAATTCAATAGCTAGAGTATCAACTACATATGCCAAATCTTTAGCTTTCCAGCCATCCCAGCCAAATCCCATTCCTACCCAATCACAACCATCTTGATCTTTATTCCATTTTAAATTAAGGATGGTTTTGTCAGGTTCTTGCTGTAAATGACTTGAGATGCATGTTTTATCTTCAGTAGTCCAAAAATTTGCAAGACTTTCATCAAAGATTTCAAGCTGAGTATATCCTCGGATGTTATATTCCTCTAAGAATTCTCCTTCATATAACCCCTTCTTTTTAAATTCGAAGACGTTCTGGCCTACGATAACAGCTTCATCAATTTTCAAAGTGTCTTGTGCTAATGAAGCAAAAGAAATAAAAGCGGTGAGAAGTGCTAATATGTTACGGCTGTAGTGGAGCATCCTCTGTAAATATTAGATAATCGATACCTGATTTAGCGTGACCGGAAGAGGGGTCTGCAAGGTGCAGGACACTAACCTTATTTAATTTATCAGGATTGTGTATGTTGCCTCCATTTCCACTTCCTTCCAAATCTGAGTACTTAAACGTAATCAACTTCCAACCTTCCCATTGAATGATCTGTTCAAACCCCCATTGGTCTTCATTGTTTGCATTGAAAGAACCGTCTTCGTTTTCGTCCTCATCAAACCTAAATAAAATGCGACTATTAAACTCGCCATTAGGCACTCCAGGAGCGCCAAAGACTATTACATTAAAATAGAGATTGTCTCCATTATCTGAAAGAGGGATTGTAGTAGATCCATACGCAGAAGCATTAAAGTCAACCAAACCAGTTAGCCAATCCCAATTCACAGTTCCTTCCATATTGTAATATGAAGTTTTCTGTGGAGCTGGAGGTGTTGTTAGTATGTTGAAATTCATTCCGGCTCCGCTTTGAATAAATGTTGTCCAATTAGGATTCCAACCGGTTTCAAAATCAGCAATAACAAAACCACTATTAGTCTTCGGTTGGTCAATAGTAACTATCGTATATAGTGTGTCACTTTCGCCACTAAATGTTAGCATAACATCACAATCTTCTGCTTTGAACATGGGGAAATATGTCGTGCTTCCATCCCAAGTAGCGCTTTCAAAGTCTAAAAACTTTGTAGTGCCATTAATGATTTTTTCTGCACCACTTGTTTGGCCTGTTATTGTTAATTGCCAGTCTATAACTTTACTGAGTTCACAAGTGAAGTAGACATCTTCACCTGCAGCATAGTCAACGTTTGACTGGCTTGGCTCAAGAGAAGAAACAACCTCGAATGGTCCATATACGTCATTTAGATCAGGCCCTTCGATAACACCTTCTTCATCTTTTCTGCATGAAGAAAAAAGTACTGTAAGAGCTAGTAGAAAAAGTAATTGATTCTTCATTTTCTAAAATTTTAAAACGTAAAATAGTGATGCTTGATTGATCAAGTAAGGGTCGTTAATGCTCAGGTTGTTGCTGTAGCACTCATACATACAAGCTAGATATGATTTCTTTGAGAAATCTATTCTTAGGCCTCCAGAAAGATTTACTTCGCTACCCTCAACTGAGAATTCTTCATAATTAATTATTTCGCCCTCAGCATTTCTAACTGGGTATTGGTCAGTTCCCTCAGCATTTACAGCTAGGAGATTACCCATCAAGAATATATCTTCAACCAATTCAACCTCTACGCCTAAATTAATCTGTGTAGAATTCAAGTCAACAGTTTGGAATTCCATATCTCCATCTCTCGTAGAATTTTGTTGATTTATACTAAGCATTAAAGTCAAAGCCTTATCACCCTCCCAAAACTTCTCAGCATTCAAAGTCGTTGTCACATTACCCATAAAGAATGATTTCAAAAAAGTAGTTCCCTGCCCACGAATTTCAGAAAGCTGGTAAACTTTTGCATCAACCTTGACTAATTTATTTACATCGGTGTAATTAATTCCCAAATAGACACCACGTCTATTAAATGTAGCTATTCCATAGGGTAGAACAGAGTTGATTATTGGATTGTAATCCATTAAACCAATAGTTATACCTGTATTGTATAGACTTGGGTCGTTGTACACATCATACGTAGAAATAGACCTAAGGACTTGGTCATTAGTATATCTACTGAAGATAGAATTGTCTCTATTGAAATTGATTCTCTTTGATTGAGCACCAAAACTTCTGAAATCAGGACCATTGTCCATATAACCAAGGCTTAGCTTGAGTCCTTTATCCTTGTTATTCAAGTACATCCTAAAGTGAATGAAATAATCTTCAACATTGTAAATATCCTCAGTAGGGTAGGAGTCTCTAGAAAATCCTGTTCCTGATTCCCCGTCTAAGCCATACGAAAATTGATCATCACCAAAGTGAATATCATATGTAATCGTACTTACGTTGTTTTTGTAAATACTAGAGTCAGTAGCAGTTGAATCTAAGTCAAATACACTGACATGATTTACTCCCAATTTGAAGTGCTTACTTTGTGTAATTACTGCACTACCACCTCCATAAAGTCGTTCAAGGATATTAGCAAAATTTGTTGGGTTTAGTCGTGAGATGAAGCCGTTAAATTCAATTTCTTGAACAACTGAAGGAAATTGTATTCCAAAATTTACTGATGCTCCTTGTTGACGCCAGGTATTCTCTTTGTAAAACGATTCGTAATTTAAAACATCCTCCTTAATTCGCGTTGTTCCAATTGAAGATGTAAGGATATCTTGATTGTGATTGTAGAAAGTATATGGCGTCAGTTTGTAATCGATATTTCCAATCTGATATCGAACAATATCAGCAGCTACACCTCTTACATATAGTTGTCTTATGTCAAAAGATACTCCGCCACCCCAGAATCCGCCAAACTCATTGTTAATTCTCACCATTCCGAGAATTTCAGTATTTGCATTAGGATTTATTTTAAATCCTAAATCGAGCAAAGTATTTCCACCGGAAGATCTAGGGACCGTTGTGGTATCGCCCTCAGAATTGAAGTTTGAATTTGTAATCAGTGATCTTGCGCCACCTACAAACTGAACTTTCTTTCCATTCTGGGCCAAACCAGAAAAAGAACAAATCGTTATTGAAAGTATGATTAAAATATATTTCATTTCTAGAAGAATATTTTTAGTTCAACAGTAGTTTCCTTGCCTTGATATTGATCTAATTCAAAACTATAATCTTGATATTTCATCCAACGATGGCGGATATAAAACCCGGTGTTTTGAGCCAATTGAATGTCTAATCCGATGGCGTAACTAAGGCCTTTTTGATCTTTTGGAGAATATGTGATATTAAGAGTGTCAGTAATTACATCACCGAGTTCTGTATTTAGCCCACCTTTTATAATATCAGAGCCTAAATACCCACAAAGTGTTACATTCTTTGAGAGTGCGTAATAAAGATCTAATTGATGATTGTAACTCTGCAAATATGCTTCTTCATTATATGTAGGTAAGGCGTTGAAATCACGTTGAACACTATGGAAACCACCTAGGTAATAGAACATCAATTGCCTATTAAATAGTTTGGTATGAGTTTTAAAACTGATTTCTAAAGAGTTGAAACCTTTCGCAGAAACAGAATCTGTTATCAGCATTGTTTCATAGACTGATCTGTAAACCTTATTTAAATTAGAGTAAGGGCCCACATTTGTAGGAAATCCCCATCGCCAAAATCGAGATAGAGCAAGAGAATTAGCTGGATGGCCATATGTAATTCTATCTGATACTGCTTTAATTTCATTGCCAGCGCTATAGCCTACAGTTAATTTGTTCTTACCGAAGTTCATGTCCGTATTTAAGATAATGCCCTGTCTATTGTTAGTCATCTGACCAATTGATGTCAATGAACTTGCAAAGGGAAATAATAGTGGAGCTTGACCAGGATCTAATTGTGAATTGTCCTGAGAGTATTCAGTAATAGAAGTGTTCCAGAAAACGCCATTATTATTTATAACATCAGGACTGATTCTGAAATAACGGATTTCAAATGGGAAATGCGTCATTGATTCACTGAATTGAAGTCTCACATCAATAGCGGCACCCCAATTGGTGTCATAATCTGGCGCGAAATAATTTCCAGTGCCAACTTCTCCATATAGTGTTAATTTATCTTCAAGGTTAAATTCGAATTCTGTTGTAATTAAGTTAAATCCAACTAATTCTACAGCTGAAATATCAGAATAGGTCTGATTACGAATGCCATTAATACTTACGAAATGATCATTAATCTTTTTGTGGATACGTCCTCCCGTTAGACTGTTAGGTAATTGAGAGCTTCCTCCATTCAATTGTGACTTTCCATGCATTAAAGAGAAAGAGAAGTCTTGGGGTAAATCGGCGCCATCAAGAATGATTCCCTGAAAGGCTTGTTGTCCCCATCTTACGTCTTGCGTGAGTGCTCCATTTTCGTAGAACGTATTGTATCGATCGAATACGTTTCTAGTGTTCGGATCCCAAGGGTTTCTTTCAAAAAGGCTATATCTATTGTAGCCAGTATTAGAAGCAAACGTTAGTGGGCTCAATTTATGCCAGTGAATCCCACCCGTTTTAACACCGAATGTTCCATAATTAGTAGAGTGGGAGCCATATAAGTTAATTCCTAGAAGTAAACCTTCAACATAATCATTTTCACTACCTGTCAGTGGTGTCCACAAATACAAATCTGTTGAAATTGAAGTGTTCTTTGAGGGGCTTACTCCAATATTTAAGCTCAATTGAGGCAAATTACTGTCATCTCCTAAGAAAACACGGTTGTTGATTAAACCCATTTCTGGATACTGAGTATCCATCGTTGAGTATGTACCTAAGAATCTATAATAACCAGAAACAGAAATGTTCGATAGTCCCTTTACGTATTTATTAGGATATAGCCCTCCATGACCTGGCTTAAACATACTTGAGTCAGGCACAGCTTGTGCAAATAAGCCTGAGCAAAGACAGGTAGCTATTATAAAAGCAATAATATTAAAACTCTGATGGCTCAAATTGTTGTTTTTTAAATAAAATTCGTTTCGAATCGCTCGCGGTTCCATCTACGTAAAATGGAATATTCATGTAGGCCAATTTCTCATTGTCGTCAACAAAAACGAACAATCGATAACGACCTTCCATATATGGGGCTTTTAAAATAATTTCGTGAGACTTGCCACCTTTAATTTTTCCAGTGATAATAGGTGGTTTGCCTTCAGCATCACCTCCTGTTTTTAAATCGGTACTTTCCGGATACAATTCCCATCGATAGTTAAGCTTGTCTTGATTAATATCATTTGCCACTAGATTTACAATACATTTTTGACCTGGAGTTACGATGATGTTAAGTAATTCTTCGTTTCCATCAAAAGTTACGTTATCAATAGAAGGGGCTCTATTCTCAGGATTTTGTCCAGACCAGCATAATTGAAGAACATCAATTGCCTCAGTCGGCATCCCTTCTTCACTGAAAAGACCATACCAAGTACTAGTGTATTCTTGTTTTTGTCCCCACAAAAAAGCGAAAGATCCAATGCATTGCTCTCTTTGAGTATCAATATTTTCCATATAACGGTTCAAGTATGATGTTGCCTTTTCCGTACTTGATTGTTCAACCGATGACCCCCACATTGTCTTTGTGATTTCCCAATGTCCAGTTGGACCCCACTCAGTAATCATGTAAGGTCTTTTATATCCTCCATTTTTGATAACCGTTTTAACACTTCCAATATCTGCATATGTGTTAATTCCGTAAATATCAATTTCTGTGAGTTCATCCATGACAAACTTAAGTTTATCAGCGTTAGTTCCTGCAGTTATTGTTGATGTTGGGTGGTTTGGGTCTACCTCATGAACCATTTTAGCAATATCATTTACCGCAGCCCATACTTTAGTGTTAGAATAATTAAGTTCATATTCATTTCCTATTCCCCATATAAGCAGGGCTGGATGATCTTTGTACTTAATAACGGCTTTCTTGAAATTCTCTAATTGTGCTTTGACTTTTGATTTATTGTTATAATCAAAACCATGACGCTCATGCTGAACCCAAAGTCCCATCATCACTTTCACCCCCTTTTCATGTGCTTCATCTAGTATTGCCTGCGCATTCTCTGTGCCCCAGGTTCTAATTGTATTTCCGCCTGCTGAAAGAAGTACATCTAGGTGTTTATCACCGCCAGCACCTTTTATATAAAAGGGTTCTCCATCAACCATTAGTTGCCATTGCCCATTGCTTTGAATTACTTCAACAATACTCACTTGTCCATAAGGCCTTATATCTGCAAACCAGATACAAAAACAGACTAGTAGCAAACGAGTACATAACATTTTCATAAAACAAAAATATTGACAGTTATAGTATTTTTTACAATAATAAGCCCTTTGAATTAGATAATTCAATTTATCACTAAGATGAAGTAAATATATTCCACTTAATTTGTATTTCACTTCCTTTATCTTGATCTATTGACTGATTACTCTATTCTTAAATATTATATTTAAAAATAATTGATATTGTAGTAGGTACTAAAACTGCATTATGAGTATTTTCCGTTTTCAAAACATAAATCATCTGCAGAATTATGAGAATACAAAGTGCTCTTTTCTCTTTTATTATTTTTATTTCGATGTCTTGTAGGGCACAACAGCAATCCATTTCAACTCCAGAAATAGAAAATAAAATTAATACTCTTCTCAACAAGATGAGTGTGAAGGAAAAAGTTGGTCAAACTTGTCAAATTACTCTTGACGTACTGCTTCAACGAGATTCTGATGGCAATACAATTAGTCCAGTACTTATAGATTCCAAGAAAATTGAAGAGGCACTTGTTGAATATGGTGTTGGGTCAGTATTAAATGTTGGCTCGCATACACTAAGTCTAGATGAATGGGATCATGTAATGGATAATGTTCATGGTGCTTATCTAAGCAAAAATTCTAAAACACCAATTATCTATGGTATCGATGCTATTCACGGAGTAAACTATACAATTGGAAGCACGCTTTTCCCTCAGGAAATTGGATTGGCTGCAACGTGGAATCCGGAGTTGGCCAAGCAATTTGGTGAGGTTACTGCTTATGAAACTAGAGCTTCAGGCATTCATTGGAATTTCTCACCGGTACTTGATTTAGGACGTCAGCCACTGTGGTCTAGAACATTTGAGACGTTAGGAGAAGATCCTTTTTTAGCCTCAGAAATGGGTAAAGCTATTATTAATGGCTATCAAGGAAAGCATGGTGTTGACTCTGAACATATAGCATCATGTTTGAAGCATTTTGTAGGATACAGTAATCCGATGAGTGGGAGGGATCGAACACCAGCATGGATACCTGAAAAGTATATGGAGGAATTGTATTTCCCACCCTTTAAGGCGGCTGTTGATGAAGGCGCTCTCACCGTTATGATTAATAGTGGAACAGTTAATGGAATCCCAGGACATCAAAACTATCATTTATTAACTGAAGTACTAAAAGAAGAGTGGGGGTTTGAAGGTTTTGCTGTTTCTGATTGGGAGGATTTCAGCTTGTTGAATACTGTCCACAGAACGGCCAAAACAACAAAGGAAGGAATCATCTTGGCTATTAATTCGGGTCTCGATATGAGTATGGTTCCTTATTCCCCTCAATATAAGGAATACTGCACTTTGATGATAGAAGCTGTTAATGAGGGGAGCATTACTATAGAACGCCTTGACGATGCTGTTAGAAGAATATTAAGAGTTAAACTAATTCTTGGTTTGTTCGAAAAGCATATGAATCAATCCAAATCATATTCCGATTTTGGCTCTAAAACACATCAGGAGATTGCATTGAATTCCGCATTGGAATCAATCACGCTATTAAAGAATGACAATATACTTCCATTAAATAAAGATCAAAAAGTATTAGTAAGTGGTCCTACATCTGATAATCTTATTTTCCTGAATGGAGCCTGGACACATACTTGGCAAGGTGACAATGTCAAATTTAACACTGAAGGTCGACTTACCATTCGAGAAGAAATAGAACAAAATTTGGGGATTGAGAATTGTTTATTTAGCCAGGGAGCAGAATTATATTCTAATGATGGATATGAAGCGACGCGATTGGTGGATATTGAAGATTTTAAGCATAAAGCACAACAATCTGATGTGATATTACTTTGTCTTGGTGAATATCCTTCTACTGAAAAACCAGGAGATATTCGTTCTTTGAATATTAATCCTGAGCAAATTGAGCTTGCAAAAATTGCGCAAGAAACGGGCAAGCCAGTTGTTCTTGTTTTGGTTGAGGGGCGTCCAAGAATAATTCGTGATGCTGTAGGGAATTCTTCAGCTATTGTGCAAACATATCTACCAGGTGATTTTGGAGCTAAGGCACTATCAAAACTTCTCTTTGGAGAAGCTAATTTCTCTGGCAAACTACCATATTCATATCCAAAATATGATGGACAAATTGAGTTCTACGACCATCCTAGGAGTGTTGACCGACATAAGTCTAATGGATTTACAGCTTATGATCCTCAATGGGATTTCGGATTTGGTTTAAGTTATTCAACTTATGAATACTCGAATCTTTCACTCGATAAATCAGAAATGGAGGTAGGTGACTCAATTACAGTATCTGTTACTGTTGAAAATACTGGTGATATGGATGGAATGGAAACGGTGCAAATGTATATTTCAGATCATTTTGCGTCTATTGTTCCAAATGGAAAATCATTAAAAGCATTTAATAAGATTACTCTGAAGTCTGGAGAACATTTAACGATCCAATTTGTAATTTCGCAAGCAGAATTGGAATTTGTTAATTCTGAGGGTAATTGGCGTAGCGAGCCAGGGTTGTTTAGTGTAAGTATAGGAAGTTTGACGAAAACTTTTAGTTTAAAATAAGAATTATGTCCTATAAAATTAAGTTTGATAAGTTTTTCTCTTATTCTTTTTCTTTGGATTGCGTTATTTTCGGATATGAAAATGGCAAGATTCATGCTTTGTTGATTAAAAGAGCGATGGAGCCGTATCTCGGAGAGTGGGCAATTCCTGGAGACCTTGTATATCCGGATGAAGATTTATCTGATGCTGCTAGTAGAATTCTCACAGAATTAACCAAAGTGGAAGGAGTAATGCTTCACCAAGGACAAACATTTGGGAAACCTGATAGACATCCTCAAGGACGTGTAATTACAAACGCATATTTTGCATTGGTAAGAAAAGAAAAGATTAATGCAGTGGCTGATTCCTGGGCCGAAGAGGTGAAATGGTTACCTATTAGAGAAATACCTCAACTTGCATTTGATCACAATGAGATTATTGAATCAACCTTTGAACTCTTGTGTCAAAAGTTAAAGCGCGAGCCCCTATGCTTTGATTTGTTGCCAGAGAAGTTTACACTTAATCAAATGCAACAGTTGTATGAATATTCTATGGATTCAGTGCTAGACAAAGCTAACTTCCGTAAAAAAGTTAAGCCTATTCCGCTTATTAATGTTAATGAGAAGCAGAAGAATGTAAAGCATAGACCAGCTAATCTATTCAAATTTGATTCCGTTCTATATTCTAAACTTGTAGAAGAAGAAAATTTTTTATTCAGAATGTAACTGCTAAAATCTTGTTATAGCACTAGTTTGCAGCAGATAGTGTACTTTATACACTTACTACTTCAAGACAAAATACTTCTTGTAAAGTTAGTACTTATGGTAAATTATACCATATATTTATATTGTATAACATAAAATCACCAATCATGACCTGTTCTCTAATCATGTCCAATAACACATTATTATATAGAGCTTTAGCTCTTATCTTTTTTATTAGTGCCTCTTTGTTTTCATATGCTCAAGAAACCACATATTCAGGAATTGAATTCACTGGAATGTTCGGTGGTACAATTTATGATGGCATCAGTTACACTTCCCCAACTGGTTCTGAGCCTTGGGGAGGATTTGCAAATGAAGATGTAAGTATTTATCCATTAAGCTTTGTGGATGGTGGCGAAATCACCTTTACAGGTGCAACTACTGGAACAGACGCTGATGTCTATTTTAGGTTTGAGTATAATCCATACCCAGATACTGAGCCAAGTTTTAACACAACTTCTGTCACCGTTAGTGGAGTGGATGCTTCACCTTACTCAGTAGTCATTCCTTCTCAAGGAACGAATACATTTAGTTCATTCCTTTTGTATGTCACAACATTAGACGCTTCAGTTTCATTAACTGATGTCTCTGTCACAGCTACATTTTCATCAACTGATGTGTATGGATGTACAAATCCAGCTGCGGATAATTATGATGCTAGTGCAACAATTGATGATGGTTCATGTTCTTTTGCTTCTTCAGCACTTACTATTACAACAACTGTATGTAATAGTGCCACTTCAGTACGAATAACAGGTCCATGGTGGGGCTGGGATCCAAATGCTGGGCCAGCGGCTGTAGATAATGGAGATGATACTTGGACATTCACACTAGATCCGGCACCAACTGCAGACATGGAATATTTATTAGTTGTCGATGGAGTTCAGGAAAGTCTGATTCAATCGATGGTAGATGGAGGTTCATGTGCTCCTATAACAGATTATGCTAATTATGCGAATAGGTTATGGGTATTAAATTCTGGTGATGTAGCAAATGTTTTTGGAACATGTGGAGAATGCGCAACAGGTGATGTGCCTGGATGTACAGATCCAGCTGCTGACAACTATAATCCAAATGCAAATACTGATGATGGAACATGTACTTACCCTTCGTTAGTTAACATTACATTATCTGTAAACACAGCAAACATCACAGTTGGTCCCAACGGTATGTTTGCTGGTGGAGGTGTATTAGGAGATGCAATGGCAGTTTCATTGTCAGATCCAAGTGGAACTGGAACATGGACTGGTGTTGTAACGTTAAATGCTGGAACAACTGGAAATTATATATTTTTAAATAGTCCTGCTAATGGAGGAGACTGGGGAACTAAAGAAGACCTAACTGGTCAATCTTGTGCTGATCCAGCTAATTGGAACGATAGAATTTTACCTGCTATTACTTCTGATATTACATTATTGCATTGTTTTGGAAGTTGTGAATCGGATGGTTCTTGTCCCGATCTTGGAGTTTCAGGTTGTACCGATCCAGCTGCTGATAATTATAATGCTGATGCAACTTCTGATGACGGTTCATGTACTTATCCTCCGGTAATATTGACTATTACAACAACAGTTTGTAATAGTGCTACTTCAGTACGAATGA
>Ga0206679_10001808_pt1 | contig 17525 bp, 18 predicted proteins | sample M110012015metaG_FD_155464 | JGI IMG/M metagenome (GOLD analysis project Ga0206679, IMG submission 155464) | Ammonia-oxidizing marine archaeal communities from Monterey Bay, California, United States - M1 100m 12015 | ecosystem: Environmental > Aquatic > Marine > Intertidal zone | place: USA... | reverse complement strand
TAATCCCACCTCCATGTATAGAAATATTATTATCTGGAATAATACTTTCTAGATTAATTTTATTTACTTTTCCAAGACCATTACATTTAAGACACATTCCTTTGGGAGAGTTAAATGAAAACGAATTTGGCTCTGGTTTTACATAAGAAATTCCAGTCTTGGGACAAACTAAATTTCTACTAAAATATTTTGCGTTATTATCTTCTTCATCAATTACTACAAGAGATTCATTTCCGTGATATAATGCAGTTAATATACTTTCTTTTAATCTTTTTAAAGATGATTTATTGTTTTCTACTAATAATCTATCTATAACTATTTCAACATCATGTATCTTATATCTGTCAAGCTTAAGATTAGAGACAAGTTCTTTAATCTCCCCATCAATTCTAACTTTTAAAAAACCTTGTTTTCTAATAGTATTAAATAACTCCCTATAATGTCCTTTTCTAGCTTTTACAACAGGGGAGAGAATGGTTATTTTTTTATTAGTGTAGTTCTTTGATATTAATTTAATTATTTCATCATCATTATAACTTATCATTTTTTGATTAGAATTATAGCTATAGGCATCAGCTATTCTTGAGTAAAGTAGCCTTAAATAATCATAAATTTCTGTTATTGTTCCTACAGTTGATCTAGGGTTCTTAGAGGTTGTTTTTTGTTCTATGGCAATTACTGGAGATAATCCATCTATTTTGTCGACATCAGGTCTTTCTAATCCGCCTATAAAGTTCCTAGCATATGCTGAAAATGTTTCTATATACCTTCTTTGTCCTTCAGCATAGATTGTATCAAAAGCTAAAGATGATTTTCCACTTCCTGAAATGCCAGTAATAACAACTAATTTATTTCTTGGTATGTTTAAATCAATGTTTTTTAGGTTGTGAACTTTTGCTCCATTGATCGAAATTACATCATTCATTTAAAAAAAAATCAAACATGCAATTTACGATTTTTAAAGTAGATTTAACTACTATGTATAACTAATATCCTACAGATTTATCATCCCCTCTTTTATCTGCAGCTCCAAATAGAATTCCATTTTCATCAACATGAATAGCATCAACTCTTCCAATAGAACTAGGATAATCGTTTAAATAATAATCCTTATCTAATAATGACTGTTTGTCTTTATTAACTATAGCTTTAGGTTCATAATAAATTAAGTCTGGTAACCATAGGTGATGAAATCTTGGTGAGTTTACAGCTTTATTAATATTAAAATTAAAATTTTCAAAGTTTAATATAGTTTGTAAAACAGATGTAATAATAGTTGGTCCTCCAGGACTACCTAAGATTAAGTGTAATTTATTATTTTTTTCAACAATAGTAGGGGTCATTGAGCTTAACATTCTTTTGTTAGGTTCAATAGAATTTATTTCTCCACCAGTAAGTCCAAACATGTTTGGAACACCTGGTTTAATGGAAAAATCATCCATTTCATTATTCAGAAAAAAACCTAATTTAGGAGGGAAGATTTTAGAACCATAATTTCCGTTTAAAGTTGTGGTAACTGAAACGGCATTTCCAAACCTGTCAACTATTGAATAATGTGTAGTTTCTTCACTTTCTTTAAAATCAATTCCACCAGGTGATATAGATTCTGACTTAGTAGAGTTTTCAAAAGAGAAGTTCTTCATTCTATTAGAAAGATAGTTTCTTGAAAGTAATTCATTTACAGGAATGTAATTAAAATCAGGATCTCCAAGATATTTACTTCTATCAGCAAATGCTCTACGCTCTGCTTCAACCAATAATTGAATGTATTCAGTACTATTGTGATTAAATTTAGAAACATCAAAAGGTTCAATCATTTTAAAAATTTGTCCTAAAACTATTCCACCAGAAGATGGTGGACCCATTGAGATTATATTAAGATCTTTATATTTAAAACTCACAGGCTTTCTCCAAACAGCTTTATAGTTTTGAAAATCTTCCTCTTTAAGAATTCCATTTCTTTGATTAACATATTCAATTATCTCTTTACTTATAGATCCTTGATAAAACTCATCTCTACCATTTTTTAAAATTAATTTCAAAGAATTGGATAAAGATTTATTAATAAATAAATCCCCTTCTTTGAAATGTTTATTAAATAAGGATAGCGAATCATTTATAGAATTAATTTGACCTTTTGAAAAGTTTAATGAATTTGCTTGTCTCTTAGTAAGAATAAACCCTTTTTCAGCTAATTCAATTGCTGGAGCAAAAAGGGTTTCTAGGGGTAAAGTCCCAAATTTATCATAAACTTCAAATAACCCAGCTACAGTGCCTGGAATACCGATAGCTAATGATCCATTTATGCTTAACCCTTTGATTTCATTTCCTTCTTTATCTAAATACATATCTTTAGTTGATAAGCTAGGGGATTTTTCTCTGAAATCTAAAGACCCTGTGGAATGATCATTCAGTCTATATATCATAAAACCACCACCACCTAAATTACCTGCATTTGGATAAACTACAGATAAAGCTAAGTCTGTAGCTATCATTGCATCAAATGCGTTACCACCTTGTTTTAGTATAGATATACCTGCTTGTGAAGCTTCAATCTTTGCAGAAACAACAACACCATTTTTATATCCATCTTCCGACTTATTAGAATCACATGAAAAGAATATAATTAAAGATAAAATTATAAGAAATCTATTGTTTAAAAGCATATTTAAAATTTGTATAAATGTAAGTTAAAAAGTTATTCTAATTGTATATTTGTTTTATGACATTAATTAAATCAATTTCAGGAATAAGAGGAACTATTGGAGGTAAAGTAGGTGAAAATTTAACTCCAATTGATGCTGTAAAATTTGGATGTGCTTATGGTTCATGGTTGAAAAAAAATTCTGATGATACAAATATATCTGTAATTATAGGAAGAGATGCTAGAATTTCAGGTGAAATGATCCAAAATTTTGTTCAAAATTCACTTATTTCATTAGGAATTAATGTTATTGATTTAGGATTATCTACAACACCAACTGTGGAATTAATGGTAAAAGAATATAATGCTAATGGGGGAATTGTAATAACAGCTAGTCATAATCCTGCTCACTGGAATGCTTTAAAGTTATTAGATAATAACGGAGAGTTTTTAAATAGTAAATCAGGAGAAGAAATCGTAAAGATTTCTAAATCTGATTCATATGTTTTCTCAGAAGTTTTTGATTTAGGCACTGTATCTAAAATAAAAAATTCTATGAAAACCCATATAGATTCCATTCTTAGTTTAGATATTGTAAATACTGATTTAATTAAAAAAACAAATCTTAAAGTTGTTGTTGATGGTATAAATTCATCTGGCGGGATAATTGTTCCAATGCTTCTCAATGAATTGGACATAAATTATTCAACCATTTTTTGTGATCCTTCAGGAGACTTTCAACACAATCCAGAACCACTTAAGAAAAACCTTAATGAATTATGTAAAAAGGTAGTAGAGGAGAAGGCAGATCTTGGAATTGCAGTAGATCCAGATGTTGACAGGCTTGTTTTTATTTGTGAAAATGGTAAAATTTTTGGTGAGGAAAACACATTAGTAGCATGTGCTGACTATGTTTTAAGCAAAAATCCTGGGCCAACCGTTTCAAATCTTTCTTCTAGTAGAGCCTTAATTGATATAACAAAATCCTACAATCAACCTTACTATGCTAGTGCAGTTGGAGAAGTTAATGTAGTTGCTGAAATGAAATCAAAACAAGCAGTGATTGGAGGAGAAGGTAATGGTGGAGTTATTTATCCAAAAAGTCACTATGGAAGAGATGCAATAGTTGGAATTGGATTATTTCTTTCACTTTTGTGCGAAAGGAAGGTAAAGGTTAGTGAGTTGCTTTCTAGTTATCCTAAATATTATATGACTAAAGAAAAAATCACTATTTCAAGTGATGTTAATCTAGATGATATATTAATAGATTTATCTAAAAAATATGAGAATGAACATGTTAATACGATTGATGGTTTAAAGATTGATTTTAAAGAAAGCTGGGTTCATTTAAGAAAATCTAATACCGAACCTATAATTAGAATTTATAGTGAAGCTAAAACACTAGAAAAAAGTATAGATTTAGTTAAAAATATCCAAAAAGAAATCAAATCAATAATCAATCTTTAGGTGCCTTATCCTTGTGTTTAAACCTATTGTGTGTCCAAAAATATAATTCAGGATGATGCTTAATTTGTTTTTCAACCTTTGAAAGGTATATATCTGTTATTTCAAAATCTTTATATTCATTAGGATATTCTGAAATCATTTCAACAAAAACCTTGTAATAGCCTCTTTTAACTTTTTTCATTTCACCAAATACAACTGGTATATCATGTGCTTTAGCAATTCTTTCAGATCCAGTAAAAACAGGAACTTTAACTCCTAGAAATTCCTTCCAATATGTTATTGATCTTATCTGGGCAGATTGATCAGCAGCCATTCCATAAAGAAATAGTTTGTTTTCTTTAATTTGATTCTTAATATATGCGCCAGTTTCATATCTAGAAATTAGTTTGGAACCATGTTTTAGTCTAATACGTTTAACCAAATTATCTAAATATTTATTTGATAGGGGGGTATAAACTGCGAAAGGATGATGGGGCACATGATACCCTATAGACATAAAATATTCAAATCCCCCATGGTGAGCGACCATAAAAACAACACTTTTATTTTTTTTAGCAAGTTTGTCTAAAACTTCTCTATTTTCTATTACAAATCTTTTTTTAATTTCTTTGGGAGATATCGAGAAAAATTTAAACATTTCAAAAAACACATCTGTTATGTGTCTATAAAACTTTTTCTCTATTTCAATAAGTTCTTTTTTTGAATTTGAAATCTTTGAAATCTCTAAATTAAATCTTACTATTTTTCTTCTATATCTAAAAACATAATATAAAAGATAATAGGTGATATCTGAACAGAAATATAAGATTCTGAAAGGAAGATAAGATATAGCTAAAATTACAGGGTATATTATTAGATATGTAACTAATTTCATTGGTGTAAATATATTCAATTATATCTGGCATTTCTTATTTTATCAAGTTATATTTAAAGAAAAAAACTATTTACACCTTTTATATAATTTTAGTGACAGTATTTATTTCTTTAAAAGGTTTTAAAGACCAGAATTTTTTTAATAAATACAAATTTGAGATAACATCAATCTTAAAAGGTGAAAAAATAAGAATGTTTTCTTCTGGTTTTTTACATGTAGATTATAATCATCTTTTTTTGAACCTTTTTACTTTATATATATTTTCTGATCAAGTGATTGGAGGAGTAGGAGCAATTAACTATTTAATTATATATATAACAAGTCTTTATTTTGGCAATTATTTTTCATTAAAATTTCATAAAAAGGAACCTTTTTACTCAGCTGTAGGAGCAAGTGGAGCTGTAACAGGAATAGTTTATTCCTCAATAATACTTTATCCAGAAATGAAGCTAATAATGATATTTTTTCCAATTCCATTGCCTGCTTACATTTTTGGGATCGCATACTTACTTTATAGTATTTATGGAATGAATAAAAGTTTAGGTAATATTGGCCATACTGCTCATTTTGGAGGAGCAATTGCAGGACTATGTGTGACTATATTATTTAAACCTGAAATAGTAGATGAAAACCTTTGGATAATAATTTTAATGATTTCTCCAATAATTCTATATCTGTATAATTTAAAGAGAAAGATCCTTTAATATTTATTTAGCTAACAGAACAGAAATCCTTTTATCTAATTCTGAACCTTTTACATCAATGCCAATAATTTTTTTTTCAGAATTTAGAAGATATGATGTAGGCATTTTTGTCACATTATAAAGTCTAGCAATAGGCTCATTCCAAAATTTAACATGAGATACATGAACCCAATCTGTTAATTTATCTTCTATTATAGCATTTTCCCATGACTCTTTATTTTTATCTAAAGAAACACCTACAATTTGAAATTCATCAGTACTATATTTTGTGTTTAAATCAACTAAATCAGGATTTTCATCTCTACATGGGGCACACCAAGATGCCCAAAAATCGATCATAATTACTTTAGAATTAATATTATCTAACTCTATAATATTCCCATTTAAATCAGGTCCACTAAACTTTGGAGCTAAAGAACCAATTTCAGGAGATTCTTTCTTCTGATCATTTAAATTTTTAATAGCTTCTTTAATTTGTAAAGAAGAAGTGGTTTGTTTAATTAATTCTGTAAAATTATTAAAGATTTCTTCAGCCTTTTCAAGTTCAATTTCTTGTTGAATAATCATTCTTTGAAGGATTAATGAAGAGATATAAGAATCATTATTATTAGTCATAAATAAAAATTCATAATCTGTAAGTTTAGATCTCATTTGTTCAAACTGTTGATTCAAATCAGAAATAATTAATGAATCCTTAATAATAGAAGCATTTCTAACCTCTGCTTGAATTTTATTTAACTCTATATAAAAATCATTAGTCTCTTTCAAATATTTATTAAAATCTACATTAGATTTTGTTCCAGTAATTTTAGAACTTCTTACACTGTCTTTGTAAATTTTAATCTTAATAGATCCAGGCTCTAGAACAACTGGAATATTCTCTCTTTCATTTTCAAAATAAACATAGTGCATTTCAGGAACAACAATAGAATCAGTAAAAGAAAATTTTCCTTCAATAACTTCAGTTGAATCAATAGCTGAAGGCCTGTTATCTTCACCTACTTTAATCAAATAAACTTTTTTATTATCTGAATGATCAGTAGTTGCATCAATAGAGAATATTGAACTGTTAGAACAACCTAACGCAGTAAAACAAATTAAAAGTAAAAGAACAATTCTTTTCATAATAAATTATCTTTGAATAAATATTGAGCAAATATATAATAATTTAATTCCTTAAAATTTTAAAAATAGGGTGAACTTTAAAAACAAACTGGTTAATGATTTAAAAGCCATTACTGGTGATAAATATATACTTACAGCTCAGTGGAGCAAGCAACACTATTGTAAAGGATGGCGATATGGAGAAGGGGAGGCCTTAGCTGTTGCTAAACCAGCAACATTACTTGAAATTTGGAAGCTTCTGCAGATTTGTGTAGAAGCAGATATTATTGTTATTATGCAAGCTGCTAACACAGGTTTAACTGGTGGATCTACTCCTGATGGTAATGATTATGATCGTCCTATTGTGATCATAAGTACTATGCGTATCGATAGTATACAGATTATAAATGAAGGCAAACAAATTATTGGATTTTCAGGAAGCACATTGTTTGGACTAGAAAATAAATTAGAACCACATGGAAGAGAACCTCATTCGGTAATTGGTTCCTCTTGCATAGGAGCTTCAATTGTTGGGGGAATATGTAATAACTCAGGAGGGGCATTAGTAAAGAGAGGACCAGCCTATACAGAGCTTTCACTTTATGCACAAATTAATTTACAAGGTGAGCTATTGCTAGTGAATGATTTAGGTATTGAACTTGGAGATACACCTGAAGAGATATTAACCAATTTACAAACTCATAATTATACTAAAGATCAAATACAATTTCCTGATAAACTAGCATCTGACAATGAATATCATAAGCGAGTACGAGAAGTAGATGCAAGTACACCAGCAAGATTTAATGCAGATGGTCGACGCTTATATGGTGCCTCAGGATGTGCAGGAAAAATTGCTGTTTTTGCTGTACGTTTAGATACTTATCCAATACCTAAACGTCAACAGGTATTTTATGTCGGTACCAATAGTCCATATGTACTTGGAAAAATTCGTAGAGATATATTGTCTGAGTTTCAATATCTACCAACTTCAGGTGAATATCTACACAGAGACTGTTATGATGCTGCTAAAAAATATAGCAAGGATACCTTTATTGCGATTGACAAAATGGGGCCTAATTTTATTCCAAAGTTGTTTGAATTCAAACGAAAAGTGGATCTCTTCGCTGAAAAATTTAAATTTCTTCCTGATAAATTTTCAGATAGAATGATGCAGTTTTTAAGTAATTTTTGGCCTAATCATCTCCCTAATAGGATGGAGGAATATAGAGATCAATATGAGCATCACTGGGTAATTGAAATGTCTGATGATGGAATTGAGGAAGCAAAAGCATACTTTGAGAAGTTCTTTAAAGAAAATGAAGGAAACTTTTTTGAATGTACTAACAAAGAAGCTAAAAAAGCAATTTTACATCGATTTGTTGCTGCAAGTGCAGTAGGTCGTTATTATGCCATTAATAAAAATAAATCAGGGGGAATGATGTCTATGGACATTGCTTTTCCTCGTAACGAAAAAGACTGGTTTGAAAAATTACCACCAGAGATTGATGATTTATTGGAAATGAAACTGTATTATGGTCACTTATTTTGCCATGTATTACATCAAAATTACATTGTTAAAAAAGGAGTAGATGCTGATGCATTGAAAGAAAAATTATTAAAAACATATGATGCTAGAGGTGCTGAATATCCAGCGGAACATAATGTTGGTCATGAATATTTTGCAAAACCATCACTCTCGAACTTTTATAAGAAATTAGATCCTACTAATGGTTTTAATCCTGGTATTGGACGCACTAGTAAGCTTAAATACTGGAAATAGAACAATTAACAAGTTTTTCTATAATAAATATTAGACCTATTTTTGTTTAAATTTTTTAAATGGCAGGTAATACTTTCGGAAATATATTTAAGCTAACCACTTTTGGTGAATCTCATGGGCCAGCTATTGGTGGAGTTATTGATGGATGCCCTTCTGGATTAAAAATCGATTTAGATGCTATTGAAAAAGAAATGCAAAGAAGAAAACCTGGTCAATCAGCAATTGTAACTCAAAGAAAAGAAGAGGATACCGTTACTTTTTATTCTGGAATTTTTGAAGGAGAAACAACTGGAACTCCAATCGGTTTTTTAATTCATAATAAAGATCAAAAATCTAAAGATTACTCACATATAAAAGATACTTACAGACCATCTCATGCAGATTTTGTGTATGATAAAAAATATGGAAAAAGAGATTATAGAGGAGGTGGTAGAAGCTCAGCTAGAGAAACAGCTTGTAGAGTTGTTGCTGGTGCAATTGCAAAACAAATACTATCTGATTTAAAAATAACTGCATTTGTATCTTCTGTTGGAGATATTAAAGTAGATAAACATTATTCCAAGTTAAATTTTTCTGAAATTGAAAAAAATCCTGTTAGATGCGCTGATCCTACAACTGCATCATTAATGGAAGATCATATTAAAGACATCAGAAAACAAGGTGATACCATTGGTGGAGTTGTTACCTGTGTTATAGAAAATACACCAATTGGACTGGGAGAACCTATTTTTGATAAACTACACGCAGATCTAGGAAAAGCCATGCTATCTATTAATGCTGTTAAGGGTTTTGAATTTGGAAGCGGGTTTGATGGAACAAAATTAAAGGGAAGTGCTCATAATGATTCCTTTGATTCAGATGGAAAAACCAAAACTAATAATTCAGGCGGAATTCAAGGGGGAATTAGTAATGGTATGGATATTTACTTTAATGTAGCTTTTAAACCTGTATCAACTATAATGAAATCCCAACAAACTATAGACTCTAAAAATAATGTTGTGGAAATGAAAGGGAAAGGCAGACACGATCCTTGTGTAGTCCCTAGAGCAGTACCCATTGTTGAGGCAATGGCAGCATTAGTTCTAGTAGATTTTTACTTAATTAATAGAACAATCAAGCTTTAGTTATTATTATTATTTACTCATTTAAAACAGATTAAATTGTATTTTAATCGATAAACTGACCTGGTTTATTGAATTTCGAGATATCACATTGATCTAGTTTTCCAAATATTTTATATCTCTTTTTTGAAATATAACCATAAATAGAATCTGAAAAGGAAGTAGGTAATAATTTGAAAATCAATAATATTTTCCAAAACCCACCTATAGTTTTAAAAATCTCAAAAACTGCGGTTGATTTAGTATAAACCTGATCATTCTTTTGGAATATAACTGTTTCAAAATCAGAATTATTAAAATTTATTTTTTTTATTAATTCTTTTCCTTTTTCTCCCTGAAGAGTAGCAAATTTTAATTTATAATTTCGATCTATTCTTACCAAAAAACTTATAAAGGAATTACATAAACCACAGATACCATCAAAATAAACTACGTTGTTATTGCTTTCCATTAAATTTTTCCTTGGGAATTGACAAAGTAATTATATATATTAAAAGTAAAAATAAACATTTTCATTGAAGGTAAATATTGAAAAAAGTTGGCTTAAAGTATTAAATAATGAATTTAATCAAGAATATTTTCATAATCTTTCATATTTTGTTAAAGAACAGTATAAAAAAAAGAAGTGTTATCCACCTGGAAAACTAATCTTTTCTGCATTTGATAATTGTAGTTTAAATGATTTAAAAGTAGTAATAATAGGACAGGACCCATATCATGGTCCTTTTCAAGCAAATGGTTTGTGCTTTTCCGTTGATTCAAAGGTTGTTAACCCTCCTTCCTTAAACAATATATTTAAAGAAATTTCGACAGATTTAGAGTCTGTTACAAGAACTGATGGTGATTTAATTGATTGGTCAAATCAAGGTGTTATGTTACTAAATTCTGTTTTAACTGTTGAAAGTGGATTACCTGGTAGTCATGCAAATAGGGGATGGGAAATATTTACTGATAATGTGATAAGAAAAATTTCTGATAAAAAAGAAAATATAGTATTTATGTTATGGGGAGGATACGCTAAAAAGAAGGAATCATTAATAAGAAACAATAATCACCTAATATTAAAATCAGGACATCCATCACCATTAAGTGCAAACAAGGGTTATTGGTTTGGAAATAAGCATTTTAGCAAATGTAATGACTACTTGATTAAGAATAATTTAAGCCCTATTAAATGGGTTTAAATATTTTTTTTAACTTAATTTTTATAAATTTGTATAATAAATAAAATTATTATGCTAATCACCACAACAGAGACAATACCAGGAAAAAATATTTCTGAAATTTTAGGAGTAGCTAGAGGATCTACCGTTAGGGCTAGAAACATAGGAAAAGATATTTTTGCTTCTTTCAAGAACCTAGTTGGAGGTGAGATAGAAGAATATACCAAACTTCAAGCAGATTCAAGAGAACAAGCTTTATCAAGAATGATTGATGATGCTCACAAACTTGGTGCAAATGCAATTGTAAATGTTAGGCTTATGACTTCTGTTATATCACAAGGAGCTGCTGAAGTATTAGCTTATGGCACTGCCGTTAAAACTAACTAAAATATATATATGACAATTAATAAAATTTTTTGGGGGATATGTTTAATTTTAATTATTGCCGCTATTATTAACAGGTTTTTAAAGTCTAAAAAAGATAATTTCAACAAAAGAAATAATTAATATTATATTTGAAAATTAAATTTTTAAAGCTATGTTAAAATTCTTTCAATTTTCAGGGACAATAAGTGGAACAACATATTTCTTAAGAATGTTGTTTGTCATACTACTTTCTATACCAGGAATTATTCTAATTTTTTCTTTTTTCGGTAGTTATTTAATGAATGAAGGTTTTATAGATATGAATAACCCTGAAGGTTTTGATCAATTAGCTTTTCAGGAACAAATTGAAGCAAATCCTGAAGAGTTTTTTAGTAATTTGTGGTCTTCTTTCTCATCAGGGTGGATCATTAGCCTTATTATAGCTTTTTTACCTGCTATATGGTTTACTTTAGCCTCCTATTACAAAAGAATTTCAGCATTGTTTTATGAAAACAGGAATAACATCTTTGCAATTATAATAGGATTTGAGGTTATTGCTGATGCAACAACATTTGGTGTTTTAAGTTCTATAAGTTTCCTTTCAACTACTTTTTCAGTAATTTCTATATTAATATTATTGTTTTTAATTTTTAAGAATTCCGATATAGATAAAGATGATCACGAAGGTTAACCTCCGATTCTTTTTACAGAATGTCCCATATCTATTAATATAGACATAATCTTATCTCTATATTGACCTTGAATAATTATTTCCCCATCTTTAATAGATCCGCCAACTCCACATTTATTCTTAAGAATTTTAGCTAAGTCTTTCATCTCATTTTTTGTTCCCTTGAAACCTTTAATAAGAGTAACAGGTTTTCCTGCTCTTCCTTTTATACTATAATGAGCCTCTAAAGACTGTTTCATTAATTTATTTTTTTTATTAATTGCAACAGAGCTGATAGAAGATATTCCTGAAGGATTTATTAATGATTTTAGATCAGAAAGTGAAGAGAATTTTTTCATTCTTTTTTCATAACTCCGATATCAATCAATCTGTTAATTAAAAAATCATGTGCTGTGATATCATCAAATTTTTTAGGATTACTTTCATCAATGCAATTTTCTAGAACATTTAGCTTCATTGATCCAATAGGGTGTAGGAAAAAAGGAATAGAATATCTTGATTTTCCCCATAATTCTCTTGGTGGATTGATTACTCTATGAATTGTAGATTTTAATTTATCATTAGTATATCTAGAAAGCATGTCACCTACATTGATTACAATTTCATCATCGGCAGCAATTGCATCAATCCATTCTCCTTTATTATTTTTAACCTGCAAACCCTTTCCGTGGGCACCCATTAAAAGGGTAATAAGATTAATGTCTCCGTGTGCAGCTGCTCTAACAGCTTTTTTTGGTTCTTTATTAATAGGAGGATAGTGAATAGGTCTTAGGATACTATTACCATTTATAACAAATTTGTCAAAATGATCTTCTTCTAAGTCTAAAAATATAGAAATAGCTCTGAGTACATATACAGCCGTTTTTTCTAATGCTTTGAAAGTTTCTTTTCCTGCCTTATTAAATTCAGGAAGCTCATCAACAATAATATTATCAGGATAACTATAATTTTTGTTTTGATTATCTAAAAACTGCCCAAAATGCCAAAACTCTTTTAAATCACCTTCTTTTTTCCCTTTTGCATGTTCTTTTCCAAAAGAAGTATAACCCCTTTGTCCTTTATAACCATCAAATTCGTATTTATCTTTTGTTTCTTGAGTTAAATCAAAGAACTTTTTGATCTGTAGATATAAATTATCTATATTATCTTTTGTAAGAAAATGCCCTTTTAAAGCAATGAAACCTATCTCCTGGTAAGCCTTTCCAATTCTTTTTACAAAATCTTTTTTTAAAGTATCATTATTAGATAAAAAGTTAGATAAGTCTAAAGAAGGAATATTAGGCATAATCAAATAATTTCATTTAAGTCTATATAATCAAAATTAAAAGCATCAGCAACAGCCTTATAAACAATTTTACCATTAATTATATTTAAACCTAATCTCAAAGACATATCATCATTACAAGCATTCTTCCAACCTTTATTAGCAATTGACAGACCTCTACTTATGGTAGCATTAGTCAATGCTTCTGTTGAAGTTACAGGAACTGCACCAGGCATATTTGCTACACTATAATGAAGGACGTCATCAATAATATAAGTAGGGTCTTTATGAGTAGTTGGGTGTGTAGTTTCAAAACAACCACCTTGATCAACAGCTACATCTACTAAAACAGTACCTTTATTGAGGTGTTTTAACATTTTTTTGGTAATAAGATTTGGTGCTTTTGCACCAGGAATTAAAACTGCTCCAATAATTAAATGAGCATTTTTTATTGCTTCTAGTATATTATAAGTGTTTGAAAATTGAGTGTTAACATTTTTAGGCATAATGTCATCTAGTTTTCTTAACCTATCTAAACTAATATCAAAAATTGTAACATTTGCACCTAAACCAGCAGCCATTTTAGCTGCTTGTGTTCCAACAACACCTCCTCCTAAGACTATCACATTGGCAGGTTTTACCCCAGGTACTCCACCTAACAAAATTCCATGACCACTTTGAGGTTTTTCTAAAAACTTAGCACCTTGTTGAGTCGCCATCCTTCCAGCAACCTCAGACATAGGAGTTAAAAGGGGTAGGGTATAATCATCATTTTGAACAGTTTCATATGCTATGCAAATTGCACCACTTTTTATCATTGCTTCAGTCAATCCTTTAGAAGAAGCAAAATGAAAAAAAGTATATATGATTTGATCTTTTTTGATTAAAGAATATTCTTGTTTTAATGGTTCCTTAACTTTAATAATCATCTCTGATTTAGAATACACTTCTTCAACAGAATTGCATATTTCAGCACCAATACTTGAATATAAACCATCTGAAAATCCACTTCCTAATCCAGCACCCTTTTCTACATAAACTGTATGGCCATTTCTAACAAAAGAATTAACCCCTGAAGGAGTCATGCCTACTCTAAATTCGTTGTCTTTTATTTCTTTAGGAATCCCTATTGTCATTTTAGTATTTCTAATTATGCATAGTTAATCACAATTAATCAATTTACAAAACTATTATTTCTACAAAGAACAGAAAGGTTACTCAAACAATTCCTTGTCAATAGAAGGAAATAATTTTAAAGCATTTTTATAATATATTTTTTCATATAAATATCATTTTTGCGTCAATCGAATTTCAACCTCATCACCTTCCTCAGGTTGAAAACGAATATAAAATACATCTTTTTGTGGTCTGGCATAACTAAGCTTTCGATGCGCACCTTGACTAATACCTTTAAATTCAATATAATTCTTTTCCATCTTAGTTAAAACAAACTTGTGAGCTTTAGTGTTAATAGGCGAAAGGGAATTATCAAAAAGTTGCAACTTAAGATTTAGTGTACCATTGACTTCTTTGATATGAATAATTTCTACAAAATCTGTTCCTGATTCATTTGTTGAACGAACTAACGCAACAATAGTACCTGAGCGAGGTGTAAGCCATGTTTCTTCCAGTATATTTCCATTAATTGGACCTTGCCAACTACCAGTAAGCCAAGCAAGGCTATCTACGCTAAGGGGTTTGCTAGTTTGGCCACACACAAAATTAATTACAAATAATATGACCCAGAGGTGTTTCATTTAACTATTTCTAATTATGCATAGTTAATCACAATTAATCAATTTACAAAACTATTATTTCTATAAAGAACAGAAAGGTTACTCAAACAATTCCTTGTCAATAGAAGGAAATAATTTTAAAGCATTTTTATAATATATTTTTTTCAAAACTTCATCTGGTAGATCAAGCCCATACATTTTCCAAAGACCGTGTCTTTTTCTATAGTAATCAAAATATTCATCTTTAGTTTCGAGAACTCTAAAATAAACATCAAATTCAGACTTCCTATATGTATCTTTTCCAAACATAACTCTATCTTGATAATCGATAAAAAACTGCCTTGCTCTTCTAGGTTGTCTTCCTAATTCCCCTATTACTGCACCAAATTCTGTATAAACATTTGGAAGACTATCTAAATGTCTTTCCAACTTGTCTAAATTGTTTGCCATCCAACCCATGTGTGCATTAATAAAAATAGTATTTGAATGTCTTTTAAACATATTGTATTGCTCTTGCATTACAGTATCAAAAGAGGGATATTTATCTTGAGGTCTAAAACTTCTAGGTTTTTGTCTAGCATGAAGCCATCTTTCATTATACTTGTCTATCGGATCAAAGAAAGGGGAGGGCTCACCAGAATGAATTAAAACAGGTATTTTAAGGTCTGCGCAAGCTTCCCAAATTGCTGAAAGCCTTTTATCATCTACCTTGACTCTATTTCCTTCAGAGTCTTTTAGATTAAGTCCTAAATTTTTATAAATTTTCAATCCAATAGCCCCGTCTTTAACAGCGTTTTTTAGAATTTCAACAGATGAAGCAGCAAAATCTTTCTCATCTATTTTATTTAGATTAAGATTAACAAAAACACCAAATCTTTTAGGATAATTTTTTCTTACATTTTTTAATGATTTTGAAAGATTTATATCCATTAAAGATTGATTTCCAGAAAAAGTACCAAAACCTGAGCCACTGAGGTTAATCATATATTTCATGTTCAAACTATCCATTTCTTTTATAATACCAGTAAGATCTTTAACTGGCATGTCCCAGTGATGACTATGAACATCAATGAATGGAAATTTAGATTTGTTTGTTGGATTTTCTGGAACAACTAAAGTAGAAATTGGAGAATATTCTTCAATATCCATTAGATTATTCTTTTTCTGAATTTTATCAATAACAAAATAGGAAATACCTCCAAATATTAAAACAATTATTAGAAGAGAAAATAAAAAGAGTAGGGCTTTTAAAAAATTTTTTAAAGAAAAAAACATTTTTATTTAAAAGGAATTTTAATTTCAGTAGTATCCCATCTTAATCTAATATTAGAATTTAAAGAATCAGTAACAAAATCTATAGTAAATTGTTCAATTGATTCATCTGTTTGACTGGAAGGAACAGTAATAGTAAAAAGATCTTTTTCAGAATCAGGTCTTGAAATACCAAAAAAAGCATCAGTACTGTTAAAAGTTATGTCCCAAGAATTTAAGCCTGGAATTGTATAAAGAGAATATTGACCAACAGAAAGTACATTATCATAAAAATTTAAATCAGAATTAGTATTAATAACAGTGTGTCTGTTGGCACCAGTTCTCCAATATTGATCAAATGGGACTAAGGCAGATTCAGATTCATTACCAAATATTAATCTTCCTTTTTTATAAGGTCTGCTATATGTAATTGATATGTCTTTATCATCTACAGTAAACGAAACTGTATCAAGTGGACTTACAGGGTTAGTAATAACGTATGCTGCATATATTAAAAATAATGCTAATACAAGCAATAGGGTATATATAATTTTTTTCTTCATTTGTTTATATAATTAGTGATTCAAATTCGATTTAACATAATATATATTATAGTTCAATTATAGTTAAACCTTCTTTACCTTACAAGCATTCATTCCTTTAGCACCTCTGATTGTATCAAATTCAACCTTGTCACCTTCTTCAATTTCATCAATACATTCACTTATATGAACAAAATACTTTTCCTGAGTTTCTGGATCAATTATAAACCCAAAACCTTTAGAATGATCAAAGAAATTAACTTTTCCAATAAAACCACTTGTTTTAACAGCTTCTCGCTTAGGAACACCAATTACAATGCTTTCTGCGCTAATTCTTTCTTTTTCTGCAGGATCTGGTGGCGTATCAGTAAAATTTCCGTTATAATCAACATAAACAAACTCATTTGTAACAAGTTCTCCGCTTTCTTTTGCCTCTTTACGAGCCAACATCTTCTTTCTCTTATCTTCCCTTTTCTTTAAACGTTTTTTTTCTTTCTCTAGTTTATTAAAAGTTTGTTGTGATTTTGCCATATATAATTTTAATCGCAGCAAAAATAGATATTTTATACTTTATATTAAAATATTAATAAAAAACTCCTTTAATAATCGGAATTTTGAAATAAATATTAATTTGAAAATATTCAAAAAATATAGATTATTCATTTTATTATATTATTAATAAGTTTGTAATGTAAGATTACATATATATGTACAAGTTTTTAAATTTTTTTATTTGTTTTTTAATAATTTCAAATTATTCATTTGGACAAACAAATGATTCTATTCCAGATATAGATTATAAAAGATTTGGCTCA
>Ga0206679_10001806_pt1 | contig 17542 bp, 18 predicted proteins | sample M110012015metaG_FD_155464 | JGI IMG/M metagenome (GOLD analysis project Ga0206679, IMG submission 155464) | Ammonia-oxidizing marine archaeal communities from Monterey Bay, California, United States - M1 100m 12015 | ecosystem: Environmental > Aquatic > Marine > Intertidal zone | place: USA... | reverse complement strand
AAAAATCGGGCTGTCGAATCCACCGAACAAACTGGCATCGTATTTCTTGACGAAATCGATAAAGTCACCAATCGGAATGATCAGGGGAATGCAGGGGTTTCTAGAGAAGGAGTGCAAAGAGATTTATTGCCTTTAATAGAAGGGTCTACAGTAACTACTAAATACGGCAGTGTAAAAACGGATCATATTCTTTTTATTGCGTCTGGCGCATTTCATCTATCCAAGCCATCGGACTTGATTCCAGAACTGCAAGGCCGTTTGCCAATTCGGGTTGAACTAGACGCACTCTCGGCGGAAGATTTTGAACGTATTTTGGAAGAACCTGATGCCTCACTTACAGAGCAATATCAGGCTCTTCTCGCAACTGAAGATCTACAGATTCAATTCAGTAAAGATGGCATATCAAAGATTGCAGAAACTGCCTGGCAAGTGAATGAACGTACTGAAAACATAGGCGCAAGACGACTGCATACGGTTATGGAGCGGCTCCTGGAAGAAGTATCTTTTTCTGCCGCAGATGTCGCCGTGGGTAGTAGCGAAGCACTAGTCATCGACAAAGCCTATGTTGAGGATCAGCTCGACGAATTAGCGAAAGATGAAGATTTAAGCCGTTATATCCTTTGATTGAACTGCAGCTATGAGCCCTTTTACTCCCACAGATATTAATTTACATAGGCAATCTTCAGTACTTGAACTTGTCTACGCTGATGGATCTACTTACGAGTTAACCGCAGAATTCTTGAGAGTCCATTCCCCATCAGCGGAAGTTCGTGGGCATGGGAAGGGACAAGAAATATTACAAGCAGGAAAGCGCCAGGTAAAACTGATCAACATACAGGCAATCGGCAATTATGCAGTAAAATTAGTATTTGATGACGGCCATGACACTGGAATCTATAGCTGGTCTTACTTGCAAGAATTAAGTCATAACAAAACTGATCTCTGGAATTCTTATCTCGGAAAACTGCAAGCTGCCGGTGAAACTAGGGAAGCATTACCGGCAGACACCCAGGTAATCAAAATCCAGCCGGCCTAGGACAGCGAAATAGAATCATGACCAACAATAAGGGCGATCAGGAAACCACACACTTCGGTTACGAAGAAGTTCCTATTAGCGAAAAACAAGAAAGGGTTAGTCAGGTATTTAGATCAGTGGCGAGCCGCTATGACATCATGAATGACGTCATGTCACTAGGCTCCCATAGACTAATTAAACGTTTTACTATCGAACTCAGCGCACTCCGTCCCGGTTATACCGTTTTAGATCTGGCGGGCGGCACAGGAGACTTCAGCTTACGCTTTTCGACATTGGTCGGCGCGACGGGGCAAGTAGTGCTCGCAGATATTAATGAAGCCATGCTTCAGATTGGTCGAGATCGTGTCATCGATGCGGCTAAAATTGGAAATGTTCAATTTGCTCAAGTAAATGCTGAACAACTGCCTTTCGAAGATAATACTTTCGATTGTATTTGTATCGCCTATGGTCTTAGAAATGTCACTGACAAGGATTCCGCTCTAGCTTCCATGAATCGCGCTCTGAAACCAGGCGGCCGTGTGCTGGTACTGGAATTTTCAAAACCCAAGAACCAGTTAGTTAGAAAAGCCTATGATGCTTTTTCTTCTCTGTGGCCTACTGCAGGAAAGCTGTTCACGGGAGATGCCGCTAGTTATCGTTACCTTGTTGAGTCAATTCGTATGCACCCAGATCAAGATACATTGCTTGGGATGATGGAAAACGCGGGTTTAGTTGACTGCAAGTATCACAATGTGATGAATGGAATTTGTGCAATCCATATGGGGTTCAAAGCGCCATGAAAGAAATTATTAGTGTCGCTCTGTGGCCAATGGAGAAGGTCATTAATCAAATAATTCAATCAGACAGATATGTACTGAATAAACTCGCCCCATTCGCCGGAAGAAGTTTAGAAATAGAAACACGATCACCGAACTTTAGTATCGTAGTATTTTTCGGATTCGATAGATTAAGTTTAAGCGGTATGAACGCAGAAGCACTCAATGTAACACCTGATGCAAAAGTTTCTGGCGAAGCAAAGGCCCTAGTTAATTTGCTGACAAAGAACACATCTCAAACACTGACCAATTCTAAAATTGCAGTTGCTGGCGACGCACAATTCATGCAAGATATTTTTCAAGCTATACAATCACTGGATATACAGTGGACAGATCATCTGGCCCCTTTCCTGGGCGATACAGTAACTCACGAAACTGATAATTTTGTGAGGAGTTTCAGTTGCTGGAGTAAAGATGCAGGTAAAAAACTAAAACGAAATGCAAATGACTACATAAAAGAAGAAGCCAGATTGGCTCCCCTCTCTTCAGATATTGAGAAATTTAGTGAGGATTTAGATCAACTACGATTGAAAATCGATCGCGTGACCGCAAAGGCTGAATATCTTTTTCAACGCTTGGGCCCAGTAAACAACTGAAAAATCGAGATTTATTGAGCTTTTGATTCTTGTTTGCCGAGTTTACAGATGCTATCTTTCCTCCCCCTCCCACGCAAGCAGAACCCTATAAGTGCCCTATCTACCCCGTCTCATAAAAATTCTACGAGTGATTGCCAAATATCGTCTCGATGAATACCTTGGCGGCCAACCAGGGATGATCTGGTTGCGAGTGTTACTTTTTCCATTTCGATTAGGTCGTTCCGCGATTGCCCCAGAAGAATCTCGAAATCGACGCTTGCGACAAGCGATGGAAGAGCTTGGACCAATTTATATTAAGTTTGGTCAGTTACTTTCCACCCGCAGGGATTTCCTCGATAGTGACCTCGCTGATGAATTACAGTCATTGCAAGATAATGTACCTCCATTTAAATCACCAACTATAGATTCCATTATCAAGGATTCTCTTGGAGTTGAATCATCGGAAGTCTTTAAGCAGCTCGATGAAAAACCTTTTGCATCCGCCTCGATCGCGCAAGTACACAAAGCCGTTTTACAGTCTGGTGAAGACGTCGTCATCAAAGTATTAAGGCCAGATATCGAGAAAATCGTCGATGCAGATATTAGATTACTTAAATGGGTTGCGGAATTAATTGAGTTTCGAACTACGATAGGCAAGCGATTACGACCATCAGAAGTAGTGAATGATTATGAAAAAATCATTTGGGGTGAATTAAACTTACAAACTGAGGCTGCGAATACCTCTGTACTGAGGAAGAATTTTGAGCACAGCGCTGAACTTTACGTCCCCAAAATTTATTGGGATTACACATGTAAAAACATGTTGGTCATGGAACGAATTCACGGTATTTCGGTCTCCGATCTAAAACAGCTTAAATCACATAATATCGATCTTAAAAAGCTCGCTGAGACTGGAGTGAACATCTTCTTCACACAAGTATTCGAACACAATTTTTTCCATGCTGATATGCACCCCGGAAATATATTTGTGTCTCGAGAAAACCCAAATAACCCCCAATACATTGCCATCGATTGCGCAATCATAGGAACACTAAGCGATGATGATCAAGAATACTTAGCTAAGAACTTGTTAGCGATCTTTAAGAGAGATTATCGCAAAGTAGCGCAACTTCATTTGGAAAGTGGATGGGTGCCAAAAGATACCAAAGTTCATGAATTTGAATCGGCCATACGCAGTGTCTGTGAACCGATTTTTGAGAGGCCATTGAAGGATATTTCATTTGGCCAGCTTTTGATTCAACTGTTTAGAACGGCCGGCCGCTTTAATATGGAAGTGCAGCCTTCACTCGTTCTTTTGCAAAAAACACTCTTGAACATCGAAGGCCTTGGACGCCAACTTTATCCTGAACTAGATCTATGGCAAACGGCTCTGCCGTATCTTGAAAATTGGAATACCAAACGATTAAATCCATTTATTTTATTAACCAAAATACAGGAAAATATTCCCAGCCTAATTGAACAATTACCACATTTACCATTTTTATTACTCAAGGCGATTGAGCAATCAAATCAATTCAGTGAAATTAGCGATTCTTTAAAAAATCAAGAAGTAAGGCAAAAAGAGGCAGAAAAGAAACGAAAACGAATTGCACGAACTGGTGGAATCGTTGCTCTTGTCTTGGCGGTTGCAACATTAGTACCATTGACCAGCGCAGTCATTGTAAGTAGTCCAATCTCTACCTTAGGACTAACTGCAGTCGGTTTCTATCTTTTGTATTTTAGACGGTGAAAGAGCATACTAACCTGATGCCTTCTTATTTGGACGAAGTAAATTGGAACAAAAATGGCTTGGTTCCAGTCATCTCACAGGATGCGACATCAGGGAGAATTTTGATGCAAGCCTGGGCTAATCGAGAAGCTTTACAGACAGCGATTGATGAAGGACGCGCTGTATACTGGTCTCGCTCTCGTAATGCTCTGTGGCGCAAAGGCGAAGAATCAGGAAATATTCAAAAGCTTGTAGATGTATATTTGGACTGCGACAATGACACTTTGTGCTATAAAGTCGAACAAATCGGTGGAATAGCCTGCCATACGGGGCGCGAGAGCTGCTTCTTCCAAAAATTTAGTAATGACAAGTGGGAAATTTTAGATCCAGTTCTCAAAGATCCATCGGAATTATACGGAAAATCATAAGCACTCTTAGTGTTTGCAGTGCAAGTTGAGTGTTAAAATGAGCAGAGTGTTACTCGAATTAGCAGAAGTTCTGGAAAAAAGAAAATCGGCGAACGGCGATGCTTCCTATGTTGCGAGCTTGCATGAAAAAGGTCTGAACAAAATTCTTGAAAAAGTAAGTGAAGAAGCAACGGAAACTATTCTTGCAGCAAAAGAGTGCAATGCTAATTCTATCGAAAGCAAGGCTGCTGTAATAAGTGAAACAGCAGACCTTTGGTTTCACACAATGGTTATGTTAAGCCACCTCAATATGGGACCCGATCAAGTATTGGTTGAATTAGAAAAGCGTTTTAACATTTCTGGCCTTGATGAAAAGGCTTCACGTAAAATTGAAACCAGCAATTAGGAATCCTATAGGTAATGTTGCTGATATTGGAGGTTTATTATGGGTGTAGGTGGAATAGGCATTTGGCAACTACTAATTATTCTACTAATTGTAGTAATGCTATTCGGAACAAAAAAATTACGTAACTTAGGCTCTGATCTTGGTGGCGCCTTAAAGGGATTTAAAACCGCAATAAAAGATGACGAAGCTGAGTCCGATTCAGAGGCATCTGAAGAATCTACAGAAGGCACCGGTGAGACCATAGATGCGACTGCCGAAAAAGTAGAAACTAAATAGCTTTCAATATCACTCGTTAAACACCGCGCTCATTAGACGTGAGTGCGACTGCCGGTAATGTTTAATATTCATTCAACTGAAATACTTTTAATACTAATAATTGCTTTGATCATTATCGGACCAGAGCGGCTCCCTACTGCGGTTAAAACAGCTGGACTTTGGATTGGTCGATTCCGACGCTCTTTTTATAAAGTCAAAGCTGAAATAGAAAGGGAATTAAATACCGATGAAATTCGTCGTCAATTACACAATGAATCTGTATTGGCACAAATAGATGAAGCGAAAGCAAAAGTAGAATCAGTTGCAGAAGAAACAGAGACATCAGTCAACAAATTAGTAAATTCAGAAAATTTTGATCCAGGTGCTTCAAAAGTAACAGATGAACAATCTTCCGATGAAAAATCTCTCCAGGAAGAAATTCAAGAAGCCTCTGATGAAGTTAAAGAAGTTGCTAGAGAAATCTATAGCTCAGGCAAAAATCCAAGACTTGCAGAGAATGATCCAATCGAAGAAGTGAAACAAGATGACAGCGTCAGCTGAAGACGAAAAAGAGCTAACGCTTATCGATCATTTGGTTGAATTGCGTGATCGCATCTTAAAGTGTGTTGTCGTAATCGTAGTTCTTTTTCTGGCTATGTTTTACTGGGCCAACGATATCTACAATTATGTAGCTCTACCCCTTGTTCAAGCACTACCAGAGGGGTCAAGCATGATAGCGATCGATCCAACCTCTCCGTTTTTTGCCCCTTTTAAGCTAACTTTCTATGTCGCTTTTCTAGTAGCAGCACCTTACATTTTGTATCAGCTTTGGTCATTTATTGCACCAGGCCTTTATAAGAATGAAAAAGCGGTAGCGATACCACTTTTTATATCCAGCGTCTTACTTTTTTACACAGGCATAGCTTTCGCACGTTATGTCCTATTTGGAATTGTATTCGGTTTCTTTATCTCAGTAGCACCGGACGGTATACAGGTAGCGCCTGATATTAGCAGTTTTTTAAGTTTCGCCTTGACGATATTTTTCGCCTTCGGGTTTGCTTTTGAAATTCCGATCGCTGTATTTCTTTGTATTTGGGCAGGGCTTGCTGAGCCAGACTCTCTTGCTGAGAAACGCCCCTATGTCGTAGTTGGTTGCTTTATTATTGCCATGCTGCTCACGCCACCTGATCCTTTCACCCAATCTATGTTGGCCTTGCCTATGTGGGCATTGTTTGAAGTTGGAATAATTGCTGGACGACTAATTCAAAAGCGTCAAGCCGAAGAAGAGGATAGTCAATAAAAAAATTTCGACTCAAGCTCTTAAACTAAAAGTCACCGGACCATCGTTCTCCAAGGCGATCTGCATATTTGCTGCAAACTGGCCACTACCTACGATCGCGTATTTCTCCTTAGCCGAGCTCACCAAGTATTCGAATAACACTTTCGCTTCTTGAGGAGGCATTGCCGATGAAAATCCAGGCCTTAGCCCTTTGTCTGTAGTTGCAGCGAGGGTGAACTGGGAAACAAGCATAAGCCCACCTTCGACATCCGTTAGGCTTAAGTTCATTTTCCCTTCGATATCTGCAAATATTCTATACGCGAGAATTTTATCCAATAATTTATCGGCAGTAGTGTTTATATCTTTTTTCTCGATGCCGATTAATGCCAGCATCCCTTTATCGATTCCTGAATATAGCTGGTCTTCAATTACAACTTTGGCGTAATTGACTCGCTGAATAAGAGCAATCATTTTTAAAGTAAACTATCCGGCTTGTTGGAGTTCTTTCGCTATGTCCTGGGTCGCGCGTATTAATGCATCAACGGTACCCGGCTCCGATGCAGAATGTCCAGCATCTCTTACAATATGTAATTCAGAATTTTGCCAATGCTGATGAAGCGTATTCGCATTGTTGAGCGGACAAAGAATATCATAGCGACCATGCACAATACGGCCAGGAATATCTGAAATTGCGGACATGTTTTTTAAAATCTGATTTTCTTCAATAAAACCTTTGTTCACAAAATAGTGTGTTTCTATCCGGGACAAGGCAAGTGCAAAATGGGGCTTAGTAAATTTAGCCAGAGCCTCAGCACTTGGTCTCAGCTTCGAACAATTGCCCTCCCATGCCGACCATGATTTTGCAGCGGCCATTCGAGCCAACTCATCTTCACCGGTCAACCGGTCGTAATAGGCATTGATTAAGTCGCTGCGCTCACTTTCCGGAACTGCCTTGACGAATTCTTCCCAATAATCCGGAAACACGCGATTAGTACCGTCTTTATATACCCAATCCAAATCACATTGACGACAAAGAAAAATCCCACGCAAAATTAATGCCGACACACGGGAAGGAAAGTTTTGAGCATAAAGCAAACTTAAAGTTGATCCCCACGAGCCCCCAAACATTACCCATTTAGAAACGCCTAGGTATTCTCGAATCACCTCTATATCCGCGATGAGATGATCTGTCGTATTTTCTTCCAGAGAGGCATGGGGAATTGATCTTCCACAACCGCGCTGATCGAAGGTAATGATATGGAATTTTTGAGGGTCAAAGAATCGTCGTGAACTTGCATCGCAAGCTCCGCCTGGACCACCATGGACAAACAATACCGGCAGGCCATCACTGTTTCCAGATTCATCCACATATAGCTCATGGCTGTCAGATACCCTGACTTGATGGCGTTTGAAGGGTTTTATTTCGGGAAACAGCACTAGCATTAATTACTCCCTGCAAAAGACTAACCTCAATTTTGAATTAAGAGCTCTTTATAACAACAACTGACTAGAAGCTCTGTCTCCCGGGTAGAATTAAGTAATCAATAATAGGCCAGCTTAAGGATTTACGCCAGGGCGGACTAAATGGAAAATCAAATTAACCCCGCACTGCTGTGCCTCTGCTCATTCTTTTACGTTCGTTCTCGGTAAGGTATTTTTTACGCAGGCGAATGTGACTGGGAGTGACCTCTACCAACTCATCGGCAGCAATAAATTCCATTGCCTGCTCTAAGCTGTGGAGGACTGGCGGAGTTAACAAGATATTCTCGTCGTTTCCTGCCGCGCGAACGTTAGTTAGCTGTTTGGCCTTTGTTGGATTTACAGCCAAGTCATTATCGCGACTATGCAAACCTACAATCATGCCTTCATAAACTTCAGTATTCGGTTTGATATATAGACGTCCACGATCTTGAAGATTAAATAGAGCAAAGGCTAGTGATTTTCCTTTAACCATCGAAATCAATACACCATTGTTTCGTGCCGCTAATTCAACTTCTTTGAATTCACCGTAGTGATCAAAAACGTGGGTCATTAATCCTGAGCCCGAAGTCATCGATAGAAAATGAGACCGAAACCCTATAAGCCCGCGAGTGGGAATAAGAAACTGCAATCTTACTCGTCCCTTACCATCTGGGAGGAGTTCCTGCATCTCCGCCCGACGCTCTCCTAATTCCTCTATAACTGCACCTTGATGTTGTTCATCACAGTCTATAACCAATGTTTCAAATGGCTCATGCTTCTTGCCCTTTTTTTCATGGATAATAACTTCAGGTTTGGAAACCGCTAGCTCAAAACCTTCTCGTCGCATAGTTTCTATTAACACAGCCAAGTGTAATTCACCCCGCCCAGAAACCGAGTACTTGTCAGGTTCAGAACCCTGCTCAACGCGCAGTGCAACATTGTAGAGTAGCTCTCTCTCTAACCTTTCTTTTAGGTGGCGTGTAGTAATGAATTTTCCTTCATTGCCTGCGAAGGGGGAATCATTTACCTGAAAAGTCATACTGATAGTAGGTTCATCAACCGAAAGCGCGGGCATGACCTCAACCAATGTCGGATCACAAAGAGTGTCAGATATCTTTAAACCTTCGATACCCGTAATACAGACGATCTCACCTGCCATCGCCTCTTCCACATCGATTCTTTCTAAACCCAAGTGACTTTTTACTTGGAGAATTTTACCCTTTCTTTCGCTACCTTCTCGGTCAACTATTATCACTTGTTGATTTGAAGAAGCTCTACCGCGAGTAATTCTCCCAATACCAATAACACCTACGTAGCTGCTGTAGTCGAGCGCACTTATTTGCATCTGAAGGGGTGCATCTACAGTCACTTTAGGTGAAGGAACTTTTTCTACAATTGTTTCAAACAGCGGTTCCATAGATTCAGAGAGTTCTTCTACCTCCAAACCTGAAATCCCTTCCAGCGCGGAAGCATAAATGATGGGGAAGTCGAGCTGTGTATCGTTAGCACCAAGCTTGTCGAACAGATCAAATACTTCATCGATTACCCAATGAGGGCGGGCACCATCGCGATCAACTTTGTTGACCACAACAATAGGATTCAAACCTTGAGCAAATGCTTTTTGAGTCACAAATCGAGTTTGTGGCATTGGCCCATCTACAGCATCGACAAGCAAGAGCACACTATCCACCATCGATAACACCCGCTCTACTTCGCCACCAAAATCTGCATGCCCGGGCGTATCCACAATATTGATATGGTAATTGCGCCAATTAATAGCAGTATTTTTTGCAAGAATAGTAATACCGCGTTCGCGCTCTTGATCATTAGAGTCCATAATGCGCTCGACTTGTTTGCCGCGACTGTCTAATGTTCCGGATTGCTGCAAAAGCTTATCGACCAAAGTAGTTTTACCGTGGTCCACGTGAGCAATAATGGCAATGTTACGAATTTTGTCGATCATTAAATCTGTTTCTGAGAGGAGGTTGCTGGGGTTTCTGCAAAAGGGCGCGAGTATACACGACCCGTGTTTACTTAGCTAAGCCCTAGTTAACGGTATTTTCTCTACAACATTATGTAACTAGTCTGACTGAGAGATAGCTTTATAGGCTAGGGATCCGCTTCAAACTCCAGCCTTTAAGTCGAGGACCGCAACATTGGTGTAACCTTCATCGAACAAATGGGCCGCATGCAGACGACTCATCATACCCTTATCACAATAAAGCATATATTGAGTATCTCTATCGAGTTCAGTGAATCGAGTTCGCAACTGATAAAATGGAACATTCAGCACTTCAGCTCCATCTGAAATATTTAGTGGGCTAATTTCCAATTCACTGGGGTGCCTTATATCAATGACGACGCTGCCATTGGAAATGGTATTCTTAACGTCGACTTCAATCGCAGCAGCATTGAAATCATCTATAACCTCAGTAATTAGTTGAAAGTGTGCAGATTCAATGGCGCTCTCTAAAACATCAAAATTAAATCGACTTTCTTCCCTTTTTACTTTTCCAATATTTGCTTTTGTCGTTGGCTTTTTTGAAATAACAGCACAATATTCTGGTATGTTTTTGGAAAAATCTTCTGTACCAATATCACGGGAGATATCTATGATGTCTTGTTTATTAACTGTGCAAAGAGGACGCAACACTAGGCTATCTATGGCGGTATCGATAACAGCTAAATTAGATAAAGTCTGACTAGAGACTTGGGCAACACTTTCACCAGTCACTAGCGCTTTAATCGATAGGTCATCAGCGATACGTTCACCTGCCCTCAGCATCATTCTTTTTAGAACTACACCCATTTGCGAATCGTCGACTTGTGTAAGGATTTCTTCAACGACACCCGCAAAAGGTACCGAGACAAATTTAACACGATGTGAACTGTGATATTTCATCCACAGAAACAATGCGACTTCTTTCACCGCAAGTTCATGAGCTTTTCCACCTAGATTAAAAAAACAGTAATGAGTTTGTAGTCCTCGTTTGATAGATAAGAAGCTTGAAACAGAGGAATCAAAGCCTCCAGAAATCAAAGACATCACCGCATCTTGGCAACCTAAAGGATAACCGCCAAGACCCTTCACCTGTTCACGGATTATGTAAAGAAATTCATCCTTAATTTCTAACGCAACAGTCACATCAGGCTTTTTTAATTTAACACCTGCTGTTTTCAGATGATTTTTTAATCCACGGCCAACATATTGTTCGACGTCAACTGATCTAAACTGATGCTTGCCGTTGCGCTTACAACGTACGGCAAATGTCTTGCCAATGATAAATTCACCGTAAGCTTTAAGGGTAAGTTGAAAAATCTCTTCCATCTCACGCAATGGATGGCGCTCCACTTTTAGAATTGAAGCAATACCGGGCGTGCAAGTTAAACGTTCTATAATTTGTTTCGTAATAATGGATTCGTCATTGGAAGTTTCCACTTCCAATACATCCCACTTACCCGTTACGTTGATACCTTCATCGAATTCCTTAAGGACTTCTCGCAAATTCTTCCGCAATTGGCGTATAAACTTGCGGCGCACTGGGCGACTCTTAATAGTAATCTCAGGAAAAAGCTTTACAAGGTACAGCACTGTGGCCCCAAAAATGGACTGATAAATAAGGTGAGCAGCGAGCTAGAAAAAAAGTCTAGCGCTGTGATGGTGCAATAATTCGTATTCATTCTAAAATTTGCACCTTAAAGGTGCACAGATATCGCCAACGCACTCTATCGGTGCTCTTTTAGTTAAAGTTTATTTTTGGCTCCAGTAAATTCGGGCCTTGTAGCGGTATTGCTGCTGGCATACATTTTGCTCCTCCCCATGCACACAAGGCAAGCCTTCGAAAACAGTTTATCTGAATAGATTGGCAACCCTGTGGAATATCGCGGGATTTTTGCCCCCGGCACGAAAACTTGTTTGCAGCACGGTACAAGCAAAATGCTGGAGGATTGCAGATCAAGTGTAGGATTAAAAGAAAGTAGCCCAATGGCATTTAGTATCAAGTAGTCGAAATCGATCAGGAGAAAGTTAGAAAATGAAATCAAAATTGGAATACATTTGGCTTGATGGCTTCAAGCCAACCCAAAGTCTTCGAAGTAAGACGCAAGTGAGAGCAGACTTCGGTGGAACTATAGAAGAATGTCCGATGTGGTCATTCGACGGATCTTCCACCCTGCAAGCAACTGGCGATGATTCAGATTGCTTGTTAAAACCTGTAGCGATCTTTCCAGACCCCGATCGCGCGAATGCTTACCTCGTGATGACCGAAGTACTTAACGCTGACGGCACGCCGCATGCAACAAACGGTCGTGCCACCATCGATGATGACGATGAAGATTTCTGGTTTGGTTTTGAGCAGGAATACTTTCTCTGGGATACTAAAACCGGGTTGCCACCTGGATTTCCTCCTGGCGGCTATCCTGGCCCCCAAGGCCCCTATTACTGCTCGGTCGGAGCCTCTAACGCCCATGGACGCGACTGCGTTGAAGATCACCTAGACCTTTGTCTCGAAGCAGGAATCAACGTTGAAGGAATTAATGCTGAAGTAGCAGCGGGTCAGTGGGAATTTCAGGTATTCGCCAAAGGCGCAAAGCGGGCAGGTGATGAAACTTGGGTGGCTCGCTACCTCCTCGAAAGAACCGCAGAGCGGTATGGTCTAGCCATAAATTATGAGCCAAAGCCGTTGGGTAAAGACCTGGACTGGAACGGGTCCGGCATGCACGCAAACTTCTCTAACGCTCTCATGCGTGAATCCGGTGACGAATCAGTTTTCACCAAGATCTGCGAAGAGTTTGGTAAAAACATAGAGCGCCATATTAGCGTTTATGGTGCAGACAACGATCAGCGCTTGACTGGAGAACATGAAACGCAGTCGATTGACATGTTCAGTTACGGTGTATCTGATCGTGGCGCTTCAATTCGTATTCCAATTGGGACCGTCGATGATGGCTGGAAAGGTCGCCTTGAAGATCGCCGAACCGCTTCTAACGCAGACCCTTATAAAGTTGCTGCAGTAATTATTAAAACAACGAAAGAAGGACTAGCGTAAGCTTAGCTAATCGACTGATACCAAGCCCGGGCTCGTCCCGGGCTTTTTCTAGTCTAAAACCTGTATCCACCCATCCCTAAACATATATTGAACTATGCACTATTTTGGTGCACTATTATCGCCGTTAAATTGTGCCGACGGCTATTCTCTAATTAGTTGCGCCCAAACTATGGGACTGTAGGCAAGTTCTCCTCTGAACTAGTTGGTCCTCTTATTGCTTAGCAACAGTGGTGCAAAAGATGGAAGCCATCTCCAGCATTAAACGAGTTCAGATATCAACAGATCAGTTAACAATAGAGTAACAGCGTGACCGTGGACAACTTACATCAGCGATTACTGGATTTTTTAAAAACTGGTGTCGTGCTGCTAGATAGCAATTTGCGCCTGCTGTACATCAATATAGCCGCGGAAGCCTTGCTTGGAGTCAGTAACAAGAAAGTGAATCAACTTTTTGTTGGCGACATTATTATTAATGCAGAGAAAGACATCGGCGAAATGAAAACAGCCCTCGTTAAAAAAAGCAGTTTTACGAAACGAAGAACTGAGCTGCAGGTCATTAACAACAAAATGCTCTTTGTGGATTACACCCTCAATCCAATAGAGATAAATGGCGAGACTCAGGCGCTGCTTGAAATCAACTCCCTTGAGCATTCGCAGCGAATTAGCCGGGAAGCATCTTTACACTCCGCTCACGCTACAACTCGCGAGCTAGTAAGGGGCTTAGCACATGAAATTAAAAACCCACTAGGTGGTATTCGCGGTGCTGCACAACTTTTAGCTCACGAAATTACCGCTGGCGAGCTCACCGATTATACCAATGTAATAATCGAAGAGGCAGATCGCTTGCATAATCTGGTAGATCGATTGTCCGGTTCCAGAAAGCCGCTTGAACTTAGAGAAATAAATATTCATGAAGTACTAGAGCGAGTTCGGAATCTAGTAAGCGCAGAAATTAGTGGAAAAGGTATTAAGCTCGCTTACGATTATGATCCAAGCATTCCTTCAATCGTTGCCGATGCAGAGCAGTTGATTCAAGCAATGCTTAACATTGTGCGCAATGCCATGCAATCTCTTAGCAGCCCCGATATTGATCACAAACTCGGAGAGATTATTTTACGCAGCCGCATTGTGCGCAATGTAACCATAGGAACCAAATTTTATCGGCTGGCTGCGACCATCGAAGTAATCGACAATGGACCCGGCATACCGGTGGATATGATAGATGCAATTTTTTACCCGATGATCAGCGGACGCCCTGACGGCACGGGATTGGGATTGCCAATTACCCATGGGATTATCCATCAACACAGCGGCTTAATTGAGTGCGAGAGCAAACCAGGAACTACTAAGTTTACAGTCTCTATACCTATAGGAAAATCTAACTAATAATTCTGAAAGCGAAGGTTTTGTAAATGATGAACACACATAATTCAGTTTGGATTCTTGATGATGATAGGTCCATCCGTTGGGTGTTAGAAAAGTCTTTAAGCAAGACAGGCGTTAGCACCGAATCATTCGAAAATGGTGATGACTTACTCCATCGGTTGGAGCAAGAATCGCCAGACGCAATTATCAGCGACATTCGTATGCCGGGTATTAGCGGATTAGATCTACTTTCCACTATTCAGAAATCACATCCTGATCTTCCTATCATCATAATGACCGCCCACTCTGATCTTGACAGCGCAGTCTCCTCATACAGTCGTGGTGCCTTCGACTATCTGCCAAAACCCTTCGATATCGAAGAAGCTGTCGCTATGACTCAGCGAGCACTGGAACACGCTGGCGATAATGAACCTGACGATAATCAAGTTACCATCGATCACTCTCAAGAAATTATTGGCGAAGCGCCTGCTATGCAGGAAGTATTTCGCGCAATTGGGCGTCTTTCAAATTCAAATATCTCTGTGCTTATTAATGGAGAGTCAGGAACTGGAAAAGAATTAGTCGCTCGTGCGCTACATGAGCATAGCCCTCGCAAAGATAAAGCGTTTGTGCCACTCAATGTGGCTGCTATTCCCAAAGAACTTATTGAATCCGAATTATTCGGCCACGAGAAAGGTGCCTTTACGGGTGCAAACCAGCAACGCACTGGTCGTTTTGAGCAAGCTAATGGCGGTACTCTATTCTTAGATGAAATTGGCGACATGCCTGCAGATACGCAGACCAGACTGCTACGAGTTTTATCTGACGGAGAGTTCTATCGCGTAGGAGGGCATACCTCAATAAAAGTCGATGTTCGCATTATTGCTGCTACCCATCAAAATCTAGAGAAACTTCTAGAACAACACCTATTTCGAGAAGATTTATTTCATCGCCTCAATGTAATAAGAATTCATATCCCGAGTTTATGTGATAGACGGGAAGATATTCCTAAACTCGCCAATCATTTTCTTAAAAGTGCAGCGGAAGAACTTGAAGTAGAACCCAAATTGCTTCGGCCTGAAACAGAAAAATATATAGTGGGTTTAAGTTGGCCTGGAAATGTTCGTCAATTAGAAAATTTTTGTCGCTGGATTACGGTAATGGCGTCCAGCCGCGAAGTGCATATCAATGATTTGCCTCCTGAGTTCCATGAACAAGAGGCCGAGGTTGGTAAGAGTGGCAACTGGACTCAACAGCTTCAGACTTGGGCAGACAAACAACTCAGCTTGGGGAATACTGGCATTCTTAATGAAGCGACACCATTGTTTGAGCGAACATTGATAGATATCGCGCTAAAACATACTGCGGGAAGGCGCAGAGATGCGGCAAACCTTCTTGGCTGGGGACGCAATACCTTAACTAGAAAGATTAAAGAGTTTGGAGCGACTAATGCAGATTATCAAGAGTCAGATTAGGTTTGAAATGAGAGTAAAAGGAAATGTTTGACCCAAGTGCCTAACACTAAAAAAATATTGCCGCTGGCCTATTCAAAGCGAGGCTATGATTTCCTGCAAGTTGATAACTCGCGAAGCGACGGCATTAATCAGGGGCAAAGATGAGAAGAGATCCATTAATTGAGAAAGATGAGTCTAAAAGTTTTTAGTAACACTTAAATGAACAGTGTATATATAAATCTGCATCAAGTGATCAAAATTTGATCAATATCGTGCTTTTTGAGCCAGAAATACCCCCAAATACGGGAAATATTATCCGTTTAGCTGCAAATACGGGTTCACAGTTACATTTGATAAAACCTTTCGGTTTCGACCTGGAGGACAAAAAAATGCGCCGTGCTGGATTGGATTATCATGAATATGCTGGGATTTTTACCTACGAAAACTGGGGGGATTTCCTAAATTCTCATGACTCTCCCAAGGTTTATGGCGTCAGCACTAAAGGGAAACTGTCTTATCACACCATAAAGTACGAAATAGATGACTTTTTATTATTTGGCCCTGAAACCCGAGGATTGCCTGATTACATCCGACGAGAGATAGGGGAAAGCAGAGTAATTCGTATCCCGATGCTTCCCAACAGCCGCAGTATAAACCTTTCTAACGCCACTGCTATCATCGTCTACGAAGCCTGGCGACAATTAGGCTTCGCAGAAGGTTCTTAAAAAACGCTGGATCTTTAAAAAGGCGAGAAACCTTAAAGCTTCTTATTCTGCCTCCGGCGTGGACGTCTCAGTACTTTCGGTGACAGCACCATTGCCGTTACCTGTCGCTTGCTGCGCGCCGGCTTGTTTCTGTTGCTGATAAAGCGACTCAAAATTGATAGGTGCGAGCATTAATGCTGGAAAGCTACCCTTGATTGCTAAGGAATCAATCACTTCTCTCGCGTAGGGAAATAAAATATTAGGGCAGACTGTCGCAAGCAATTGTTCGAGTTGCTCGTCTTCAAAATCCTTGCATGCAAACACGCCGGCTTGATGGACTTCTACCAGAAAAGCAGATTGTTCCTCTAAAAGTGCTTCTGCAGTGAGTATGAGAACAACCTCATACAAATCATCCTGCACCTTGTTACTGCGGGTTTTAATGTCGAAATTAATCTTTGGCGTCCATTGCCCCTGGAATATCGCTGGGCTGCGGGGTGATTCGAAGGACGAATCTTTTAAATAGATTCGCTGCAATGCGAACTGTGGGCCTTGTTGTTGCTGGGTTTCGCCTGCAGCTCCAGCTGCCTGTGGGTTGTTATAGTCTTCAGCCATGATAGTTCCTATCTGTTTCTATTCAGTGAATTCTTGTCGATCTTTTGATGCGTCAAGCTTTAAATGAACTCTTAGCAGCTACTTTTGCACAAGTGGCAGTGATTGAGCTTTCCATTCTGTGAGTCCGCCAGAAAGTCGAAATACTTCAGCATAACCCGACTCTTGAAGAGTCTTAGCCGCATCACCCGAATGTTGCCCTAGCTTGCACACCACTACTACCGGTTTTTCTTTGTGTTTCCTCAATTCAGATAATCGCTGTTTGAGCTTCGCCAAGGGAATATTAATTGAGTCAACAATATGTCCTGTATCGAACTCCTTCTTTTCCCTTACATCGACCACCACCGCACCTTGCCGGTTAATCAACATCACCGCTTTTTGCGGGCCTACACTACTGGC
>Ga0206679_10001801_pt1 | contig 17576 bp, 14 predicted proteins | sample M110012015metaG_FD_155464 | JGI IMG/M metagenome (GOLD analysis project Ga0206679, IMG submission 155464) | Ammonia-oxidizing marine archaeal communities from Monterey Bay, California, United States - M1 100m 12015 | ecosystem: Environmental > Aquatic > Marine > Intertidal zone | place: USA... | reverse complement strand
TAATCCTCTGAAAAACCCCCACTAATTCTTCTCAGTCAGACAACCTCCAAGTAAAATCCACAATTCTTGTAAAATCTGCCAAATCGTGATATATCTTGGGTTCTCTTAAAACAACCAATTGCAGAAACTAAACAAAGAGTTTGTATTTTGAGTTCGTATATGTTTTGTTTAAAGGAGGTAATCCAACCAGTTAAAATTAGGAGATTGATTCCATGCAAATTTTTGATGAATTGACGATTGGTATTGAAGAGGAATATCAAATCATTGATACCGAATCCCGAGAACTGACCTCTTTTATTTCAGAATTCATGGAACAAGGTGCAATGCTGTTCCATGATAATGTAAAACCGGAATTTTTGCAGTCGCAGATTGAAGTGGGCAGTAGGGTGTGCAAAAACATCAAGGAAGCAAGAAGTGAGATCTGCCGCTTGAGAAACTTGGTTTCAGGTATTGCAGCAAAGAATAACTGTAAAATCATCGCTGCCGGAACTCATCCATTTTCGAAATGGGAGGACCAGCTTGTAACCAACAAGGAGCGCTACAGGGGATTGCTTGATTCCATGCAGATTGTAGCAAAACGTCTGTTGATTTTCGGGATGCATGTACACATTGGCATCAAGGACCGTGACCTGCGGATCGATATCATGAACCAAATGAGGTACTTCATGCCTCATATTTTAACGCTGTCAACGTCTTCTCCATTCTGGTGGGGACAGAAAACCGGTTTTAAATCCTACCGCAGCATTGTGTTTGAAGATCTCCCACGTACCGGCATTCCTGAAATGTTTAATTCATCTGTAGAATATGATCAGTACATCAATACTCTCATCAAGTGCGGTTGCATCGATGAAGCAACCAAAATCTGGTGGGATATCCGCCCTCATCCAAAATTTCCCACCCTCGAATTTCGAATTTGCGACTGTACCACTAAGGTCAATGAAGTCATCGCCATTGCTGCTTTAATTCAGTCAATAGTGGCTAAGCTGATCAAGCTCCGTCTGTTGAATCAATCATGGCGTACCTACAGGAGTTCCATGATTGCAGAAAACAAATGGCGTGCAATTAAAGATGGTGTCAAAGGGAAACTCATCGATTTTGGCAAGCAGACCGAGGTTCCAGTAAGTGAATTGGCGAAGGAATTGATTGAGTTGATTGACGATGTTCTTGATCCTCTTGGAACCAGAAAGGATGTGGAATACATATTCACCCTACTCAAAGAAGGTTCAAGTGCGGATAGACAGCTTTCATGCTATGAACGAACGGATAGTTTGGAAGCAGTTGTGGATCAACTGTCTGAAGAAACAATGATGGATTGTTGAATTATGCATTTCTCTACTCCCGGAAATGCCCAGCCATCTTCTACCATGATTGACCCCCACTAATTCTTCACAGTCAGACACCCTCCAGAAGTTGCACCAGTCAGATACCCTAACTAAAATACCCGCTTCTTGTAAAATACACCTTGACACCTACCCAGAACATCGTCGAATATTTGGTAGCAGATTGGTAGCAAAACTTCCGATTCAAAAGGAATCGAGAGGAGTTGAGAGAAGTTGAAAGGAATTTCAGACTGACACCCTGCGAAGGTTAAATGTTTGATATTCTTAGAAAACGTTGCAAACACACAGTTTCCGAAAATACCCGTTTTTAATATAGATCCACCCTTAAAGGCTGTGCTGCGGATCATAGTTTCAATTCTTTCCCGATTAATTTCTGAATCTGGCAGGTATCAGAGTTTTGGCGGTCGTGCAGTATGCCGGCCTGTAGCAGAAAGCAGCACCTTGCGCAAACGGATATTTTCCGGTGTAACTTCCACAATCTCACCCTCACGTATGAATTCAATCGCCCGCTCCAAGGTCATCGGTATAATTGGAGTCAATACAACATTTTCGTCTTTTCCTGAAGCACGGTGATTGGTGAGTTTCTTTTCTTTACAGGGATTTACGTTGAGATCCGAGTCACGATTATGCTCACCAATTATCATACCCTCATAGACTCGTTCCCCTTCGATTATGAATAAAATACCTCTGGGTTCCAGATTGAAAAGTGCATACGGTACACCTTTACCCTGGCGATCGGCCACAATCGATCCAGTAAAGCGGATCGGGAAATCCCCGCGATACGGCTCATATCCGGAAAGATAAGAGTTCAAAATTCCGGTACCCCGGGTATCTGTCAAAAACTCGTTGCGGTAACCGATTAATCCACGTGATGGTATGTTGAACTGGACTTGTATCCTGCCTGATCCGTGATTGACAAGGTTGATCATTCTACCTTTTCGCTGTGATAATTTTTCTGAAACAACACCCAGAAACCCTTCTTCGCAATCAACATAAACATGTTCGATCGGCTCCAGACGTTCTCCGTTTTCTTCCTTGTAAATCACTTCAGGACGTCCGACAGCAAGTTCGAATCCTTCCCGCCTCATGGTTTCAATGAGAATAGCCATTTGCAGTTCACCCCGGCCTTTGACCAGAAAGCGTTCTGCATCTTTTGTTTCTTCAAACTGCAGCGAAACATTAGAGAAGGTTTCTTTGTGAAGCCGTTCTTTAATTTTGTTTGACTGAACCAGTTTTCCTTCCTGCCCCGCAAAAGGCGAGGTGTTGGTGTAGAAAAACATGGAGATAGTAGGCTCATCAACAGTAATCCGATTCAATGCTTTGGGCTGTTCTTTGATGCAGATGGTGTCGCCAATCCGGACATTTTCGATGCCTGCCAGGATCATTATTTCTCCCGGCTCAATCTTCTCCACTTCCTGCATGGTAAATCCTTCATAAACCTGTACTTTGCTGGCGCGTAAGGGATTTTCCTTGTCTCCTTCACCAATACAGACCAACTGTTCGTTTTTGGCTACAGTACCATTTGCAACACGACCTATTGCTAATTGTCCCAGATAATCAGAGTAATCCAGATCTGCAACCAGCATCTGAAAAGGCTCCTCCGGAATATGTTTTGGAGCAGGCAGTTTCTCAATAATTGTGTCAAATAACGGATTCAGATCCGCAGATTGATCTTCCAATTCATATTTGGCAATTCCATCCTTGCCTATTGCATACAAGACAGGGAATTCCAATTGTTCCTCGTTTGCATCAAGATCTATGAATAAATCATAAATTTCATCAAGAACTTCAGCAACACGTGCATCCTTACGATCAATTTTATTGACCACCACCACCACTTTTTTCTGACCTTCAAGAGCTTTTTTCAACACAAACCGGGTTTGTGGCAATGGACCTTCTGAAGCATCAACAAGCAGAATTACACCATCAACCATCATCAAGGCCCGCTCCACCTCTCCACCAAAATCCGCGTGTCCCGGAGTATCAAGGATATTGATTTTAGTTTCATTCCAGGTCACTGAGCAGTTTTTCGCAGCAATGGTAATTCCCCTTTCACGTTCCAAATCCATACTGTCCATAATCCGCTCGTCCACAGACTGATTATCACGAAAGAGACCGCTTTGGCGGAACAATTGATCAACGAGGGTGGTTTTTCCATGGTCAACATGGGCAATGATAGCTATATTGCGGATACTATTATTTAAGATTGCGTTTTCCATTATTTAATAATTTTAATGTGTTTATTGTTTAGTAGTTCTGCTTAGCCAGCGTTCCACTTCAAACTCCAGGATACGGTGAATTGGATCTGCTCGCAGCAGTCTTATTTCCAGACGCTGTCCTGCCTGTAGAGTACGGTTTTTGCGACGTCCCTGTAAACTGAGTCGTTCTTCGTCAAAAATATAAGAATCGTCATGCATTGAATCAAGCGGCAAAAACCATTCGAGCCCATGCGGTTCAAGGTTCACCCGAAAACCCTGGCTGTCAACAGAAATCACCACAGCCTGAAAAGTTTGTCCGGTATGAGGTGCAAGAAAATCCACTTTCATTAAATCAATACTCTGGCGCTCAGCTTTTTCTGACCGCCGTTCCTGCTGCGAGCACTGTTCTGCCATTTCACTGTTTACCTGTGGAAGTGTTCTTTTTTTAGTACTTAAACCTTGATCCTGGTGCAGCATCTCCTTGATAGCACGGTGCACCACCAAGTCCGGGTATCTGCGTATTGGCGACGTGAAGTGCGCATAATACTCTGCAGCAAGTCCAAAATGGCCTTTGTTGATTGTCTGATAGACGGCCAAAGCCATCGTACGCAGCAAAAGAACCTGCAGTTGATCGAAATTCGGCAGTTCCTGAATTTGCTCAATGACTGTATTGAACAACTGTGGATCTGACAATTTTTCTGGTGATGTCCTTACACCAAAGCGAAAAAAAGTTTGCTTCAGTTTTTGCAATTTCCGCATGTCAGGACGTTCGTGGACCCGGTAAAGAGCCGGCATCTTGTTTTTCACACAGTGACGGGCCACCGTTTCGTTTGCTTCCAGCATAAATTGTTCAATCAGCTTCATTGCACTCGATTGATATTTTCGTCCTACTCCGGTCATTTGCTGATCTGCATCAAATTCAAAGACTTCTTCAGCAAAACTAAACTGAACGGCTCCACGCTGAATCCGTTTGCGTTCAAGAATCATTGCCAGCTTGTGCATTTTCCGGATGTTCGTCTGCAGTTCCGGATCGCGAATGGAGGAAGTTCTTCCTTCAAGTAAGTCGGCCACGTCCTCATAAATCAGACGGGCACGGCTACGGATGACGCTTTCTGAAAGCGAATAACCGACTACTTCTCCTTCGGCAGTAATCCGCATTTCACAAGTAAGTGTCAGCCGGTTAACTTGCGGTCGCAAACTGCACAAATTGTTGGAAAGTCCTTCCGGAAGCATTGGAACCGCATGCGTTGGGAAATAGACACTTGTTCCCCGCAGAAGTGCTTCCTGGTCCACAGGATCTTCCGGTTGAACGTAATGCGCCACATCTGCAATTGCCACAAAAAGACGAAATCCTCCGGAAGAGTCTTTGTCAGGAATCACGCAGACTGCATCGTCAAAATCACGGGCGGATTTTCCATCAATTGTCACAAAATCCAAATCTCGTAAATCCCTGCGTCCGGAAGATGCATCAAAACGAACCTGCTGTGAAAAATTATTTACATGTGCCAGAGCTTCTGCAGGATATTCAGTTCGAATCAGGTTTTCATTGAGAATCAGCTGAAAACCCAGTTCGTGGTCGCTCGTATTTTCCAGTGCACGCAAGACACGCCCGCATGGAGCAGGAAATGTTTTTTTAGTTTGTTTTTTTTCTTCCAGTAATTCAACTTCAACCAACGTTCCGGATTCCAGTTCCGGAAGATCATCTTTCGGAGCAATACGGAGAAACGGCAACCCTGAATTACGGTGTACCGGTACTGCAACGGTTTCACGCTTCGTTCTTTTTAAACGTGCTAGTATTTCTCTTGATGCACGCACAAGAACTTTGATAATTTCACCCTTTTGTTTGCTGTGAAAACCTCGTTTACGGAAGACCTCAATTTCAACCAGGTCACCCTCCATGGCAAAGCCCTGCTCGTGCTCACCGATAAACACGTCAGGGCGTCCTCCTCCAATTGCAACAAAACCGAAACCCTTTGGATTGCGAGTGAAATAGCCTGTTTCTGTTTTTCCTGAACTCCTTCTTGGCCGCCTTTCAAGTGTCTTTTTCCAGACTGATTCAGTTTTAATTTTTTCTATATTTCCTTTAGTTTTTGCTTTTAAACCAGTTCTTTCGGTTATTTCCTGAGATTTTTGGTAACGGGTGCCATGCTTGGCAATTTTTCCGGCTTTTATCAGTTTCAGTAATTCTGCTTTCAGTTTTGCGGTCGCTGCTTTTTCCAGTCCTAGTGAACCGCGGATTTGTTTTACGGACAATGAATCTCCTTGCTTTTCCAGCATACGGAGAATGGCTTTTTTATTTGATTTCATTATGTTATTTATTCTTCTTTGTTCAGCTTTTCCAAATGTGACTCAATATTTTGCATCGCCAACGGTTGAAGCCGTGGGTCTAGTCCTTCGTAAAGCTGCTCCAGAATTTCCTCTTTGGAATTTCCGAATTTAGATAATTTTAGTATTTGTGATTCACGTTCGCGACGATGTTTGAGCGTCTCAATCAGACGGTGAGTACTTCGCATCGGAATTCCGTGAGAGGGAATAATTACTTCCGGATTGAGCGCAATTACTTTTTCGAGAGTAGAAAAATAGGTTGCCATATTCCCTTCAGGTGAGGGAATGACAACTGTGCCGATACCCTGAATCAGGTCTCCCACGAGAAACCAAGCGAGTGAGTCCGGAGCCAAGCCCAAATGTCCGGCATCATGTCCGGGTATTTCATAAACCCGGACAGATGAACCATGCCAGCATGTTACTTCTTCGTTTTCTGTAGCAAATCGCAACTCAACATTCTTGAAATAGTCTTCTCCATATTTGAGAGTTAATCTCTGCTGAGTGTCTTGACTGAGAATGATGGGAATACGCAGATGACGGGCGAGTTTATTTGAAAATTGGTGATGATCCGGATGATGATGCGTGAGAAAAACTGCATCCAGCATTTTGTCCTCGATTGTGTTAAGTAAACACCCGTATTCTTCTTCTGAATTTGGTGAGGGATCCACCAGCAATTTTGTGGCATCTGTATCTCCCAGCAGTAAAGCATTGGTCCTGGTAGCTGGCGGAAGTGTCGCAGATCTGACTGCCAGTATCGGAATTCCATCCAGCATTTCCAGACAGGGTACTCTGTCTTTTTCAGCAAAATCCTGTGACAAATCACCAAATTCTGTAGCCTCCGGGTTTTTCACCAATCCTTCTAAAACCCAACGTGTTGGCGGAACCATCAAGATCTTTCCAGTACGAAAAGTTTCCAGCAAATCCTTTGCAGAACTCCAGAAACTGTCTGCAAATTCTCCTGAATCAACTTTAAAACTGATTCGTTCACGCAAATCAACCCGATAAAACCATGTCCTGAAACGAACGGGGGCAAACGGTGGAGCCAGGGCCTCCGCAAGTTCACTAACTGACAACACCTCACCGTTCAAAATTCCAGCCTCAAGATCATAGCCTAGTTCTTCTATAATTTCCCGCTGCAGGGCCCGCATACGCCGTGCATCGTGTTCACAGAGAAATTCTGTTTCAAACGCAACTGAAGATTCATCTTTATCAATTTTACCACCAGGAAAAGCATGATATCCCGGAAAGGCAAGCAGATACGATTGTCGCTGAACCGCAAAAATCTGCTCCTCGTGTATAAATAAAACTGTGACCGACTCAAGTGGCCGTAGATTGTTCATTATTTATTTGCGTTTGAAATATTTTTTACTGCACTCTCTATTTTTTGCAGTCCATGTTTTAAATCTCCTGCAGATACAGCAACCACACGGATGGAGTGTGGTGCATATTTTTCGATGAATACGAACAAAAAGTCTGCAGTTTTTTTGGTCAATTGATACACTCCGCGACTGTACCAGGCAGCCTGAACTGCATAATAATCCTGAATTGGTTTCTGTACACCTGCTTTGCCAACATTATTTGTAAATTTAAGATCTACAATTATTCCGGAATCAGGATCAAACCAATCCAGCCGTGCTTTGCAGTCCAGACAAAATTCCGGATCCTGCCAAAACAATGAAACTTCAGCTTTACCTGAAGCCCAAAGTTTTTTAATTTGCGGATGAATTTGAAAGACCCTGCGGATGTTTTGTAAGCGCTCCCACTCATTTGCCTTGAGCACTGTTTTTCTACTGTGCTGTTCAGAAAATTCTGCCCAGCGTTCTTTCCCAAGTTTTCCTCGCTGACGCAATCCATTTGGAGCACGGACATAAAGCTCTTCAAACTTTTCCTCTTCCAGCAGCAGGCAATGTCCCGCACTCCCAAATTGCATTGCCTGTAGATTTTTATATGTGTCATTTTGTTTTGAAGCAGTTGAAAGCCACTGCTTGAGAGTGGATTGATTAAGGCCGGGTAGTTGCCTGTACTCCTCAAAGGGGAGATTATGAACTATTCCGAAGGCTTCGGTTTTGTTCACTCTCCTTCCTCATAACTTTCCAAGGGCGGGCAGGAACAAACCACATTTCGATCACCCTGTACATTGTCCACACGTGCAACAGGTGGCCAATATTTGTGACGGCGAAGAGAAGCCAGTGGATAAACAGCAACTTCTTGAGAATAGGAATGAGACCATTCAGGATCGGTGAGATCTTCAGATGGATGCGGTGAATTTTTAAGAGGATTATCAATTTTGTCCCACTCTCCGGATTCAACCCGTTGTGTTTCTTTGCTGATCGAAATCATGGCTTCACAAAAACGATCGATTTCTGCTTTGGGCTCGCTTTCAGTGGGTTCAATCATCAATGTTCCAGGAACCGGCCAGGACATGGTTGGTGCATGGAAACCATAGTCTATCAAACGTTTGGCAATGTCTTCTTCAGTAATTCCGGAAACCTCTTTCAAAGGCCGAACGTCGATAATGCACTCGTGTGCAATTAACCCATTTTTTCCTGTATAAACAATCGGATAGTGTTCTTTTAAGCGTTGTGCCAAATAATTCGCACTTAGAATTGCTACCTGTGAAGATTTTTTCAAACCACTTCCACCCATAAGCTGTATAAAAACCAGGGAAATTGGCAGTATGCCGGGACTACCCCAGGGTGCAGCTGAAACTGCCGTGTTTTCCAGGGGGAGGCCTTCTATCTGAACAACACTGTGATTCGGCGCAAACTTAGCAAGATGCTCTTTCAAACCAATCGGACCCATCCCCGGACCGCCTCCGCCGTGTGGAATACAGAATGTTTTATGCAAATTTATATGCAGAACGTCTGCTCCCAATTTACCGGGTTGGGCAATTCCCATCAAAGCATTCAGGTTTGCGCCATCCATATAAACCTGGCCCCCATTTTCATGAATTATGTCACAGATCTGTATCAGGCAGTCTTCAAATACACCATGCGTTGAGGGATAGGTAATCATCAGGGCAGCAAGATTTTCTGCGTATTTTTCTGCCAGTATCCGCAAATTTTCCAGATCTATATTTCCATCCTGATCACATTTTACAATAATGATTTTCATGCTGGCAAGTGTTGCACTCGCTGGATTTGTACCATGCGCAGAGCTGGGAATCAGGCAGACATTACGCTGTTCTTCACCTCGTGATTTGTGATAAGAGCGGATGATCAGCAAACCGGCATATTCACCTTGCGCACCGGAATTCGGCTGCATTGAAACTGCATCAAATCCGGTAATTTGTATGAGAGCTTTTTCCAGTTCACCGATCAAATCCCGGTAACCTTCTGTCTGCTGCGGTGGTGCAAAGGGGTGAATATTCGCAAATTCAGGCCAGCTGATAGGTATCATTTCTGAAGTTGCATTGAGCTTCATTGTGCAGGAACCCAGCGGGATCATAGCTCGATCAAGGGCAATATCTTTATCCTGTAAATAACGCAGATAACGTAACATCGCAGTTTCAGAATGGTATTGATGAAAAACAGGATGTGTTAAAATTTCTGAGGTACGACGCAGGTTTTTTGGGATTCCGGAATCGTTGCTGAGATCCATAAAAAGCGAATCCAGTTCGTCAATAGAGGGCAGTTTCTTATCACCAGCAAAAACCCGCCAAAGTGTGACTATATCTTCTTTTGTAGTTTCTTCATCCAAACTAATTCCCAATTGTTCGGAATCCGTTTTACGTAGATTTATCCCTTCCTCCAGGGCACGTTCGTAAATGCTGTTGCACTTTTTTTCAAGCGAAAAAGTGAGGGTATCAAAATAATAAATATTGTCGGCAGAAAATCCCAGCTGCTTCAAGCCTGCCTTGAGAATATTGGTCAGCCTGTGTATGCGCTGGGCAATTATTTTCAAGCCGTCCGGACCATGATATACGGCATAGCAGCCGGCAATTACACCCAATAAAACTTGCGCTGTGCAAATGTTGCTGGTCGCTTTTTCACGGCGAATGTGCTGTTCCCTCGTTTGCAAAGCCATTCGCAAAGCTGTTTTTCCCCTGCGGTCTTTGGAGGCCCCTATAAGTCGTCCGGGAATGCTGCGCATGTTTTTATCCCGGGCTGCAAAGAAAGCCGCATGCGGCCCGCCAAATCCCATTGGAACGCCAAATCTTTGTGAACTGCCTATGACCACATCTGCTCCTAATTCTCCGGGCGGCTTAAGCAAAACAAGACTCATCGGATCCGATGCAACGGTTACCATGGCTCCCAATTTGTGCCATTTTTCGATCAGTTTTTCTATATCATGAATGTCACCATAAGTTCCGGGATATTGAATTAGGGCACCAAATAAATCAGCTTCCGGATTTTCCAACTGTTCACGCATATTACCCCAGATCAACTCAAACCCCATCGGTTCTGCCCTGGTTTTCAGCACATCTATTGTTTGCGGATGACAGTCATTTGCTACAAAAAAGCGTATACTTTTACTGCGGGAAACACGCTTGCAGAAGGTCATGGCTTCTGCCGCCGCTGTAGCTTCATCCAGAAGAGATGCATTCGCGACATCCATTCCGCTGAGATCAATAATCATTTGCTGAAAATTCAGCAGGGCTTCCAGGCGACCTTGAGAAACTTCAGGCTGATATGGAGTATAGGCCGTGTACCATCCCGGATTTTCCAGTAGGTTACGCTGTATAACTCCGGGCAGGATTGTACTGTGATAGCCCATGCCGATCATTGATTTTGCAACCTGATTCCTGTTTGCCATGCTGCGAAGTTCATTGAGCACTTCAGTCTCTGAGCGACCTCCGGGCAGGTCAAGTTCACCAGGCATACGGATTGAATCCGGAACTGCACTGTTAATCAGCTCATCCAGTGAGTTCATACCGAGGCTTTTCAACATTTCTGAAATATCGTTCTCCGATGGACCAATGTGGCGATGTACAAAACGGTCCCGCTGTTCAAGCTCTTGCAGGCTGTGCGGTTTATAATTTTGAGTGTTTACTGAAGAGGTAGAATAAGAAGACATGCTGTTGATATGTTGAATGGAGAGAAATATGATGAACCCGCTAAAAGTCTTTCAAAAAGGCAATGAGAAAACAAATTCTTTAATAAAATATGATGGAAAGCTAAACTGCGGGGAATTGTCTTTTTTTCAGGAAATGCCTGGAAACATATCGCGGAAATGTCCGAAAAAGTTTTTCTTGAATTAACATTATAAGGTAAGTATTAATTACTTCTGCATACATTGTGGCATATTCTGGGCAGGAAGTCAAATTCGCTTTAAAAACTCTACCCAAAGGTGGAATCCGTAGCCGGCCAAAAATTCTGCACCAAGTCCAAAAATGAGATCGCTGAAGGAAACATCACGTTGGACTAAAGCGTGTGCTCCCATTGCGGCAGGATTAGAAGTTACTCCTCCGGTTACCATGAAAGCCATCGCGGTTCCCGGTGCCATTCCTTTTTTCGATCAGGCCGGCTACTAATGGAATTGCTGCATAATCTTTGAGGTAAGCCGGAATGACGATTGTCGGGCTGACAGGAATTGTCCACCAACTGTCTCCACCGAGCCATTGTGTAACCTTTTCAGCCGGAATGGGGGATACTATCAGGATTCCCAGTGAAAAAGCAAAACTAATCAATTTCAGCAATAACCAACCCGTTTCCCAACATTCTTTCCAGAAATTCGCTACTCTGGACGGCTCTCCCCAAAAACTCCAAACTAATGGTTCTGATTTTAAAAGGTAAACGATCCAAATGAAGAACCGTAGCCCGAAACAGTTCGATCTGTTAGCAAACTGTTTTGAAAGAATCCGCGACCATGAAGTGATGATTGAGAGTAGTTGGAGCAATTCCAAGCCACTTGTCTATTTCACCAACATTAAGACCTCTGTGTCCAGCCTGGACCAGCAAACGGTATATTGAAAGTCTGGTAGAGTGTCCTAGTTTTGCTAAACAATTTACAGCGTTTTTAATTTTCATCTGCAAGAGAATGTCCGATTAAAATGCGGAAAATATTCAGTTAAATTGATAAGCCAGCAGCGCTGCGGCCATCATTAAGTTTGCAAGGTAGATGCGCAGGCAGCCCATACAAACAATATTTAATCTGAAAAACATGACGTAGGCATAATAACACGTCACAATCAGGGCTGTAACCATAGCTGAATTGAGCCAGAAAAGCGGTATTTCAGGTTGATTCATTCCGCGGAATAGCAGGAAAAGCACAAGACCGTAAAATATTACTGCTCCATAAGCTACAGGAATATTTGCAATATTTGCTTCTTTGGAAAGTGCAACTCTGTCGCAGGCAGACCGCTGTTGAAGTTCTCGAACAAGATGATGTCTTACAGCAAGACTTATAGATCCCTGCAGTCCAAAGAGGGCTGCACCGCCAAGTGCAATTAGACTTATTGTAGATGCATCAAGCATACTTATTGTCTTGTTTTGTTCCGGACTTGAATCTGAGTCAAAGTTTGATGATACTGAAAGTATCAAAATATTAGCATCGGAATGAACTACAAAATTCCTTCCTGAACAATTACTTCAAATGAAAAAAACGCCCGCCTGGGACTTGTTAACTCTCACTGTCTGCCGGATTGACTCCGCTGAGACTCGTTTTAACTGGTTTCCGGGTAATCTAAGCGAAGAGGACGGAAAATCACTTGAGCAAAATGGAATCCTCATACCTATACTGCTGCAGGCGGTTCCAGGTAAAAAATATCGTATAATTGACGGCTTCAAGCGCATTACATGGCTCACTTCCAACAGGGCTGCTTCAGTTCAAAAAAAACAAGAAATATCACTTCCGTGCTTTATTCTTCCTGAATCGATGCCGGAGCGGGAGGCGACAAATATTCGCCTGGAAACTTTGTCCACATCTTCAGGTAATTTTTCCGGAATACAAATCGGCAGAGTATTAAAACAGTTACAGGATTCCGATTTTACTACAGAAGAAATTGCCGATCAAGTTTTACCCAGACTTGGCTTGAAACCTTCCTCAAGACTTGCTCGTCAATTATTGGATTTGCACAATGTTTTGAAAACAATGAATCTGCCCGAATCTTTGCTGCGGTTGGAGTCTGAAGATTTATTGCCTTTGCTAAAATTTTCGCAGTCAGCACTTCCGGACCTAGCTGCACTCAGCGAAAGAATGGAAGTAGGAGGAAAGAAATGGCGCAATTTGCTTCAGGTTTTGGATGAAGTCAGTCGTTTAAGAGAAATGTCTGCAGATGAAGTTTTGAAACTTCCGGAAATTTTGGAGATTATTGGACGTTCCAGCCTTCAAGCCCCTGTTAGATATCGTTTGCTTAAACAGCAATTGGATACTTGGCGCTATCCGGAATTGAGCGATTTACGTCAAAGATTTGAACAGGGACGTCAAAGACTGAATTTAGCTCCGCGCATAACACTGGAAATTGACCCATATTTTGAAAATGATGACCTGACTTTGTCATTGAAAATCCGTTCAGTCCAGGAACTCAGAAAACATCTGAAAGATCTGGAGAAAACTATACCAAATCTTCAGGGCGATAATTCGGAAGATTTATGGGAAGAGTTGTTTGCTTTGATGCAGGAAGAATGAAAAAATAGTGCTTGACAGCAAATCTCCCTTGCTATAGTGTCTTTAGGAAAATACATGTGTTTGTATTTTCAGCCTTGCTGAGACGCAGATCACTCGTAGTGATTATTGCCGGCAGGGTTTCACTCGGATCAGAAAATAAAAGATTCCGAGTTATCAACAGTTGTCGAAATTTGTTTTACGAAAAAAACGGCATCTGGTTTTTTAACCCATGTTTAGAGAGACCAATGAAAAAACTCGCTCATACAATGACCCAACTTAGCCGGGGTGTTCTCGGAGTAGCTTTGGGCCTGATGCTTGCCATTCCGGTAAGTGCAGAAACTCTAACTGTTTATACAGCAGTGGAAGCAGAAGACCTCAAACGCTATGCGTCTGAGTTCAACAAAGATCATCCGGATATCAAAATCCGTTGGGTGCGTGATTCCACCGGGATTGTCACTGCAAAACTACTTGCGGAAAAGAACAACCCCAGAGCCGATATTATTTGGGGCCTGGCCGCAACCAGTTTGATGTTACTCCAATCAGAAGGAATGCTGCAACCTTACGCGCCTAAAGGTTTGGGTAAGCTTGATTCGAAGTTTCGTGATTCGGCTAATCCACCCAGTTGGACCGGAATGGATGCCTGGATTGCCGCTGTTTGTGTAAACACGGTAGAAGCAAAAAAGAACAATTTACCCACTCCAACCTCATGGATGGATCTCACCGATCCTGTCTATAAAGGGCATCTTGTCATGCCAAATCCAAATTCATCCGGTACTGGATTTCTTGATGTTTCCTCCTGGCTTCAATTATACGGAGAGCGCGGTGGATGGCAGTTCATGGACAACCTGCATAAAAACATCGCCTGGTACACCCATTCCGGCTCAAAGCCCTGCAAACAGGCAGCTAGAGGTGAAACTCCGATTGGAATTTCCTTTGCATTCCGTGGTGCAAAATCCAAAGCCGGCGGTGCCCCTCTGGAAATCGTTTTACCAAAAGAAGGAGTTGGCTGGGATATGGAAGCAACTGCAATCGTGAAAGGGACCAAAAAACTTGCTGCCGCACAAACTCTGGCAGATTGGTCGATCACGAAAAAAGCAAATGTGCTTTACAATAAAGGCTATGCAGTTGTAGCCTATCCCGGAGTCGCCAAGCCGGTCAAGTATTTCCCTACCGGAATACTTGAGGCCATGATTGACAATGACTTTGAATTTGCAGCTGTGAACCGCAAGCGAATTCTTGCTCAGTGGCAAAAACGTTACGACGGAAAGTCTGAAGCTAAGTAATCCTGGTTTCAAATCTCCTTTTTCCCGGGTCGAATTTTCTTTCGGCCCGGATCTTCACACTTTACCATGCCTGAATCAAAACAAAATTTTCTTCGCATAGATAATCTCACCAAACATTTTGGTGAGTTTGTAGCAGTTCAGGAACTTTCACTGGGAATTAACGACGGCGAATTCATCTGTTTTCTCGGACCGTCCGGATGTGGAAAAACCACGCTTTTGAGAGCCATCGCCGGACTTGATCCGCAATCTTCCGGAAGCATTACACAAGCCGGAAAGGACATTTCCAACCTGCCTCCATCTCAACGGGATTTCGGTATCGTTTTCCAATCCTATGCGCTTTTTCCGAACCTGACGGTTTTCCAGAATGTGGCCTATGGTCTGGAAAATCAAAAAATTCCCAAACCGGAAATCCGGACACAAGTGAATGATTTATTGGAACTAGTTGGTATGCCGGAACAAACCGGGAAATATCCTGCACAGCTTTCAGGAGGACAACAGCAGCGTGTCGCACTTGCCCGTGCACTTGCTACTTCACCGGGATTGCTGCTGCTCGACGAACCTCTGAGTGCACTTGATGCCCGTGTCCGCGCCACATTACGCCATGAAATTCGTTCTTTGCACGAACGACTCGGCGTGACCACAATTCTGGTCACACACGATCAGGAAGAAGCCCTTTCGATGGCAGACCGAATAGTCGTGATGAATGAAGGTCGAATCGAACAGGTTGGAACACCAGAGGAAATTTACAGTGCACCTGCCTCACCTTTTGTCGCAGATTTTATTGGCGTGATGAATTTTTTGCAGGGAGAAGTAACAAACTCAGGGAAGGTGCTTATTGGAGAAAACATACTTGATTGTGAAACTGAAAACATTCCGGAGGGCAGTAAAGTTCGGGTGACGGTACGACCCGAAGATATATTATGCAGTGCGGAAGATAAAAATGCAGCGAATTCATTTTCGGTTAAAGTTGAATCCGTCGAATTTCTCGGTTCTTTCTGCAGACTGATTTTAACTGGCCAGGAAGGATTCGGCAAACTGAAGACAGACCTTTCCACGCAGCAAGTCCATGAACTGAATGTTACAGCTGAAACCACACTCACCGCCGTATTCCCTGAACGGAGTCTCAAGGTTTTCCCGGAAAGCTTATGAGTACCGCAGATTCTATTCCCGCCTCTACTGTTACTGCCAGGGGAGCCTCCAGAGTACGTATTAAGCTCAGTCGGGATGACTATGCTTTGCGGACCGGACTCGTGGTTGTAATCAGTTTGCTGGCAATTTTAGTAGTTTTACCACTTTATTCCCTGCTCTCCAAAAGTCTGGAAGACATGGACGGTAATTTTGTCGGGTTACAGAACTTTCATGAATATTTTCAAACTCCGGCGCTTTTAAATTCTATCACAAACAGTTTAAGCGTTGCTTTTTTTTCAGCAATAATTGTGCTGATGCTGGCTTTTATTTATGCCTATGCACTGACTAGAACCCAGATGCCGTTTCGTTTGTTTTTTCGAGGCGTCGCGCTGATTCCTATTCTTGCACCTTCGCTGCTCGCAGCAATTTCATTGATTTACTGGTTTGGAACTCAAGGCGTACTTAAATCGTGGTTGTTCGGCGCTTCGATTTACGGCCCCATCGGTGTCATTATGGCTTCGTGTTTCTGGGTATTTCCTCATGCGCTGATGATTTTAATTACAGCACTTTCTACGGCAGATGCCAGACTGTACGAAGCAGCTGAAGCCTTACGAACTCCTAAGTGGCGCATATTTTGGACTGTTACGCTACCGGGAGCGAAGTACGGAATTCTCAGCACGGGTTTCATTGTTTTTACACTGGTCATCACAGATTTTGGCGTACCGAAAGTCATCGGTGGAAATTTTAATGTGCTGGCGACTGACGTGTACAAACAAGTCGTCGGTCAGCAAAATTTTGAGATGGGCGCTGTAGTTTCGCTGGTTTTGCTTCTGCCCGCAGTAGCCGCTTTTATCGCCGACCGCTGGGTACAGAACAAACAAGTCGCCTTACTTTCCGCACGCGCAGTACCTTTTCAACCAAAATCTGAACCCTTGCGCGACTGGCTCCTGTTTGGATTTTGTGCAACAATAGCATTCATTTTCCTGGCAATGCTGGGGATGGCTGCCTACGCTTCTTTTGTCACATTCTGGCCGTACAATCTCACGCTTTCACTCAATAATTACGACTTCGATTTGATGGATGGCGGTGGCTGGGAAGCCTATTTCAACTCAATTCGGATGGCTATTTACTGTGCCGTGTTTGGTTCCGGGCTGATATTCTTCGGTAGCTACCTGGTTGAAAAAGCAAGAGGGGTTTCATGGCTGCGTACCATTTTACATTTGATTGCCATGATGCCGCTTGCCATTCCCGGATTGGTTTTGGGGATTGCCTACATTTTCTTTTTTAATCATCCGGACAATCCACTCGGTTTCCTTTACGGAACCATGGGAATTCTTGTGATCAGCACAATTGTTCACTTTTACACCGTCAGCCATCTTACCTCTCTCACTGCACTTAAGCAGCTTGATCCGGAATTTGAAACCGTTTCACTTTCACTGAAAACACCTGTCTGGAGGACCTTTGGGAAAGTCACTCTTCCGGTTTGCCTGCCTGCTTTACTGGATGTGGCGAGCTATCTTTTTTTGAATGCCATGACCACAGTTGCTGCTGTGGTTTTCCTCTATTCTCCTGAAACCATGCTGGCTTCAATCGCAGTGTTGAACATGGACGATGCCGGTGACATTGCACCCGCCGCTGCCATGGCCTTGATGATTGTCTACACTTCAGCCACCTTCCGCTTACTCCACGCTCTGCTTACTCGTTATCTCAAACGCCGCACTCAAGTCTGGCGAAATAGTTGATCAAAAAAATGT
>Ga0206679_10001797_pt1 | contig 17588 bp, 14 predicted proteins | sample M110012015metaG_FD_155464 | JGI IMG/M metagenome (GOLD analysis project Ga0206679, IMG submission 155464) | Ammonia-oxidizing marine archaeal communities from Monterey Bay, California, United States - M1 100m 12015 | ecosystem: Environmental > Aquatic > Marine > Intertidal zone | place: USA... | reverse complement strand
TCAAGGAGTATGACACCCAGGGTACCTGGTCCATTTCCCAGGGCGAGGGCGCAGAGCAACACTGGGGGTTCGAACAGGAATTCTTCCTTGGCTACTGCTGGCGCTGGCGCAATATTCCTAAGCCGACCATGGTGGAGGTTCAGGGCTGGGTTATTGCCGGCGGACTAATGCTGGTGTGGCCGTTTGATATCATTATTGCTGCCGATGACACCAAGTTTACTGACCCCGTGGTCGCCCTCGGCGTCAATGGCGTTGAGTACTTTGCCCATCCCTGGGAGTTTGGAACACGTAAAGCTAAGGAAATGTTGTTCACCGGCGAAGTGATCATGGCCGATGAAGCCAAATCGCTCGGGATGGTGAACCATGTGGTAAGCCGCGAGGAATTGACCGATTTCACCATGGCCATGGCTGAAAATATCGCACGCCGCCCGATGATGGGGCTGAAGCTAGCCAAGCAGTCTGTCAACCAGGCCGAAGAAGCGCAGGGACTGTATTCGTCGCTGCAGGCTGCTATGAGCCTGCAGCAACTCGGACACTCCCACTGGCGCATCGTCAATGAGAACGGTGCAGCAGTAAACCTCGAGGGTGGCGCTCTGATGAAAGAAATCTTCGATAAGCACAAGAAGCCGAAGAAGGCGGAGTAGCCGCCTAGTAGCACAGACGTTTTTAGGTGAGCGAGGCATCACCGGCGAGAAGCCGCTCACCGCCATCCGGTCTATTTGATTACTCGAGTCAACTATTCTGACATCAGCCAACCCGGGTGGAATCTAACTCGACCTGGTGGCCGAAAATTGCAAAGAATGCAGCATCATCAGCGTGCGCCAGTCCGATATTTCGTTAAAAGCGACCAAATCCCATCGAGAACTGGAGCCAAACTCAGTTTTAAGGGGATTATGTGCATGGCTGATGAAGCAGAAATGTAGCTAATTCTTCTTATACCCACTGATCCCGTTACAGCAGCTTGGTTCGGTGACCTTCCCAATACTTATCTCGCAATAGCCGCTTGTACAGTTTCCCCGTCGGGTGTCGGGGTAGTTCCTTGTCAAAATCTACAGAGCGTGGACATTTAAGATGCGAAATGTGTTCACGACAGAACTCGATCAACTCGGCCTCAAAGTCTGGCCCGACATCGTTCCAGTCTTTGGGTTGTACAACGGCCTTGACCTCTTCACCGAAATCATCATTAGGAACACCAAATACTGCTACATCCATCACTTTGGGATGTGTGACCAGCAGGTTCTCTGTTTCCTGAGGATAGATGTTTACGCCACCGGAAATAATCATGAAACTCTTGCGATCGGTGAGATAAAGAAAGCCATCCGCGTCTTGATAACCCACATCCCCAAGCGTTGACCAGCCCTGCTGGTGTCGGGATTCGTCGGTCTTCTCTTTATCATTAAAATATTCGAAGTCGCCGCCACCTTCAAAATAGATAGTGCCGGACTCGCCCTGGGCTACTTCCTCGCCGTCTTCGCCAACAATATGTAGTTGCGCCATTAGTGGCAGCCCTACTGACCCCTTATGCGCAAGCCATTGCTCCGAATTGATGGCAACGAAACCATTGCCTTCACTGCCGGCATAATATTCATGGATCACCGGCCCCCACCATTCAATCATCTGTTCCTTGATAGGGACAGGACATGGTGCAGCAGCATGAATCGCACACTGCAGACTGGAAACATCGTGTTTCAATCGCACATCATCATCAAGTTTTAGCATACGAATAAACATAGTGGGTACCCACTGGCTGTGGGTAACCTTGTGCTTCTCAATGGCCGCTAATGCAGCTTCAGCCTCGAAATGTTGCATCACAATGCAGGTCACCCCCATTGACAACATGCCCATGGTGAACCCCAACGGCGCTGCATGATAAAGAGGTGCCGGACTCAGGTAGATACTGTTCTCCGAGGCACCATAAAGCATCCCAAAAAGATTTGGCCCTTCGTCTACACCATACTCGCCTTCTGGCAGTGGTTTATATACCCCTTTGGGTCTTCCCGTCGTACCAGAAGAATACAGCATCTGGATGCCAATCGATTCATCCGAAATCTTCTCAGCGGGCATCTCTGCAAGACCGTCTTCCCAGGAGTCGAAGCCTGCAGCAACGCCGTCAACCATATAACTGTGGCAGTGATCCAGGTTCAACTTCCCGACAAGATTCTGCTGACTCTTGGACGTGATGAAGACTTTGGCCTGGCAGTCGCTGACAATGTATTCGACCTCTTCGTCCTGTAATCGGTAGGAAATAGCCGTGAAATAGAGGCCGGATCGTTGCGCCGCAAAACAGATCTGAAGCAGTGCCGGGTGGTTCTCGAGGAGTATCGCAACGTGGTCACCTCGATTTAACCCGAGCTGACGAAATAATTGCGAAGCCTGCATAGACAGGTCATCGAGCTGTTTAAATGTCGTGGTTACGCCGGTTTCGGCAATGACATAAGCGGCTTTATCGGCGCTAGTGGCGGCCAGTTCTGCAAGGTGCATCAAACTTCCTTTTCTTTATTTTACGTCATTGACGGGCTCCGCAGAGCATGTACAGCCTCGTCGTCAGCGGTAACAATGCCTAGAAGGGTATAAAAAAACAAGATACGTGATTGGTTATGGTTGTCCACTCAACATTTAGCCCGCTTACTTTAAGCTGGTCACTTCGGAACCGACTGAGCGTTAGCCGATCAAAACTGTTTGTGGCCTGAACAAGACATGAGCGGTATATGAGCCGAGTAGACGAACATAAAAACCTAAACCGCCGTGTAACCACCGTCTATAACAAGTTCACTTCCGGTCATGAAACTGGATTCATCAGAAGCGAGAAACAACACACCCTTTGCGATATCGTCGGCCTCACCTAACCTGCCTATAGGGTGCTTTGCGACCAACATTTCCTTCAAGGCGTCTTCGGTATCAACCTCCTCAACAAATTCAACGATTCCTCTTACCATTGGCGTCCAGATATAGCCGGGGTGAATCGAATTGCAACGAATGTTGTACCCATTGTTACCACAATAGACCGCGACCGATTTTGACAAAAGACGCACCCCACCTTTCGATGCGTTGTAAGCCGCGCCAGCGCCACCAACGATTCCCATGATCGACGAGATATTAATAATCGACCCTCCGCCTGAAGATTTCATTTTACGAATAGCCGCCTGGCACCCGAGAAAAACAGCATCCAAATTGATCGTCATTACCTGACGCCAACTCTCAAAGGAAGCATCTTCCATAGGCGCTGTGCCCGCCCCGACAATACCGGCATTGTTCACCAGCACATCCAGACTACCAAATTCAGAGACAGTGGTATCAATCACTTCTTGCCAGCGATCCTGATCCACTACGTCCTGATGTAAGGCAATTGCTTTTCCGCCGCGTTGTTTAATGACATTCGCCGTTTGTTCTGCAGCTTCGGCGTTTACGTCCGTGACAACGACCATCGCACCTTCCTTCGCTAACAGTTCGCATGAGGCTGCTCCCAGGCCACTTCCCCCGCCTGTCACTACTGCTGTTTTGTTTTTTACTCTGCTCACTGGCACCTCTTACAACTTGTTAGTTAATTTTTATGGAAGTCTACTGAATTTTTGACCGGCTAAGCCTAAGCAACTCCCTCTTGAATATGACGAGTTAACGTCGAGGGTTGCGCTTCGCTAAGCAAGTTTAACCTGAATGCCGGAGTTTAACCGACGGGCTGCAGTGACCCGAGAACGTCGAATTGCACGACCTGACCCCCCCTTTTTCACTTTTTTCCCACTGTCCAAATGCCGAAGAACCAACAATATGTTGTGTTTACTTGGGTGCTACGGCACAATATCTAGTCACTGACCCTGAAAAGCTTCACAGCTTTGAAACGCTAAAAACGTGGTAAAAGCTGTTAAAAAGCTGTGGATAAACTGTGTACTTGTTGGGGATCACGTGGCTGGTAGGGACCAACAATGAGCAAAATAACGCTTCCCTGAACTGCCCATTAAGTGACGAAAAGAGTTGCAGAGGCGATCACAAGGACCTTAAGCCTCTGTAGTAGTCGTACTGATTTAAAGGAGATATATGGACTCTACGGCCCAAAAACCAGAATTAACCGCGATACCGTCAAGCGTCAACGAAATCAAATTCCAGGACACTTCCCTTGATATCTGGGAGAACAAATATTGCCTTAAGAGCAAGAAAGGCGAATTTGTTGACCAAAACATGGATGACACCTACAAACGCGTTGCAAAGGCCCTTTCTGACGTCGAAGACGAGGATAAGCGGGGAATCTGGTACAGCAAGTTTCTGTGGGCACTACGCCAGGGAGTCATACCCGCGGGTCGAATTATCTCTAATGCCGGCGCCCAGGAGCATAAACCTGCCACCTCTACTATTAATTGCACCGTCTCCGGCATCATTAACGATTCAATGGAAGATATCCTGCAGAAAAATGTCGAAGCAGGACTTACCCTTAAGGCCGGCTGTGGCATCGGCTATGAGTTCTCAACACTACGGCCTAGAGGCGCTTACGTATCCGGAGCAGGTGCCTACACCTCGGGGCCTCTGTCTTTCATGGATATCTACGACAAGACCTGCTTTACCGTTTCATCTGCAGGCGGCCGAAGAGGCGCCCAGATGGCAACCTTCGAAGTTGGCCACCCTGATGTAATGGGATTCATCAAAGCAAAACGTGAAGACGGTCGCCTTCGGCAGTTCAACCTTTCATTACTGATTACGAGCGAATTCATGGAAGCCGTGACCCAGGGCACGGACTGGAAACTAAGTTTTCCGATCACAGAAGCCGAGCGCGAAGCAGATGAACTGGATCTTGATGACGCCTCCAAAATCCTGTGGCGTGATTTCCCCGTTAAGGGCAGATACGTCACTAATGACGAAGGACTCGTTGCCTGCAAGATCACTAACACCATCCGTGCACGCCGCCTGTGGGACCTGATTATGGCGTCAACCTATGATTTCGCCGAGCCAGGTTTCATCTTGATCGACAAGGTCAACGAGATGAACAACAACTGGTTCTGCGAAGACATCAGGGCAACCAACCCCTGTGGTGAACAGCCGTTGCCTCCCTATGGCAGTTGCCTTCTGGGTTCAGTTAACCTTTGCCGTTTTGTAGACAAGCCTTTTACCAAGGAAGCTAACTTTGACTGGGACACGTTCAGCGAAGCTGTTGCCGTGTTCACCCGTATGTTGGACAACGTGGTAGAGATCAACGGCCTGCCCCTGCCACAGCAGCGAACAGAAATCGAACGAAAGCGGCGTCATGGAATGGGCTATTTAGGCCTGGGTTCTACTATCACCATGATGGGAATGAACTACGGTGATGAAAAGTCTGTCGCGTTTACCGAAGACGTCACTAAACGCCTGGCGCTTGTGGGCTGGCAGGCAGGTGTAGAACTCGCCGAGGAGAAAGGACCCGCTTCAATCATGGAAGAGGATTTCACGATTACAGCCGCGATGTTACGCCTACGCCCGGAAATGAAAGAGGACGGGGTGAAAATCGGTGACGACATCAAAGGCAAGGTCCTGCTGGCAAAATACTCTCGCTACATGCAAAGGGTGGCAGAGGCGGACCCTGAACTGGTAAATAAAATTGCAAAGACGGGTTGCCGATTCACGCACCACAGTTCTATAGCGCCGACCGGTACTATCAGCCTGTCGCTAGCCAATAATGCCAGTAACGGCATTGAGCCCAGCTTTGCACACCATTACGCCAGGAACGTCATTCGTGAAGGTAAAAAATCCAAAGAGAAAGTGGATGTATTCTCGTTCGAATTACTGGCCTACCGCACTATGGTTAATCCCAACGCGCAACCCATGACGGACGACCCCGAGTGCAAACTACCTGAATGCTTTATCACGGCCGACGACGTTTCACCAACCCAGCACGTCGATATTCAGGCTGCCGCTCAGAAGTGGATTGATTCTTCTATTTCAAAAACGGCAAATGTCCCTACTGAATATCCGTTTGAAGAATTCAAGGACATTTATCGTTATGCCTACGAACAGGGCCTGAAGGGTTGCACAACATTCCGCTTCAACCCTGAAGCGTTCCAGGGTGTATTGGTGAAGGAAGCGGATCTGGAAAACACTACCTATCAGTTTGAATTAGAAGATGGTGAAATTCTGGAGGTCAAAGGCAATGAAGAAATTGAATATGACGGAGAAATGCATTCTGCGGCCAACCTCTTTGATGCAATGAAAGAAGGCTATTACGGGAAATTCTAGTCATTAACAACGCATAGATATCAACGAAATATTAAAACGGTTTATTAAAAAAACCGTTTATTTAAAACAAGAGCCGCCCTGAAATGAGCTGCCCTGAACAAATTATGGATAGACAATGGCCATTAGAATAGAAAAGAAAATTGTAGGGTATGCTCTAAAAAAACCACTCGAAGAAGTACCCGCAAAACTACCCGAAAGAGAGACGATGCATGAACATGTCGCTCGACCGGATGAACTGCGGGGTTACACCTACAAGGTCAAGACCCCGCTGTCAGATCATGCGATGTATATAACCATTAATAACATTGTGTTGAATGTGTCGACAGAGGATGAGCAGGAATACCCCTTTGAAATATTTATCAACTCCAAGAACATGGAACAGTTCCAATGGATTCTTGCTCTTACCCGGGTCATCTCCGCCGTCTTTCGCAAAGGCGGTGACAGCGTATTCCTGGCAGAAGAACTTAAACAGGTATTTGACCCTCAAGGTGGCTACTTCAAAAAGGGGGGTGTCTTTATGCCTTCACTGGTCGCCGAGATTGGCGGGGTTCTTGAAACTCACATGAAAAAAATCGGCCTCATCAAAGAGGAAGAACTAAGCACTGTGCACCAGGAATTGATTGCCGAAAAACGCGCCGCGTTAGAAGATGCTGCCAACGCGGAAAAAGTAGATCCAGGTGACTTCCCCCCAGGAGCCCAGCTTTGCAATAAGTGTAATGTTACCGCCATGGTGATGATGGATGGTTGTATGACCTGCCTCAGCTGCGGCGACAGTAAGTGCGGCTAACTGGAGACTAATCATTAATGCACGCATACCTGGAACAACTCCAGACAATTTTGGACAACGGTTCGGTTCGCAGTGACAGAACGGGCGTAGGCACTATCTCGGTATTTGGCCTAAACACCAGGTATAAAATGGCAGATGGCTTCCCGGCTGTAACAACTAAGAGGCTGGCATGGAAGGTCATGTCTTCGGAGCTGTTGTGGTTCGTTTCCGGGTCTACCAACATTAACGATCTCAAAGCAATTTATCAGCACAACAAAATCTGGGACGCCAACTATGACGACTATGTGAAACGTCTTGGACTAGACGCGAGTGATGGCGATATGGGACGTGTTTACGGTTCCCAGTGGAGAAAATGGAAAACGGTAGACGGTCGCGAAGTCGACCAGTTGGCAGATGCTATTGATCTGATTAAAAACAATCCTGTAAGCAGAAGGATTATCGTCAACGCCTGGAACCCCGGCGAGACCTCTCCCGACCAGGTGGCGCTACCACCCTGCCACAGCTTCTTCCAACTCTACGTGGCCGACGAAAAACTTTCGTTACATATGTACCAGCGCTCGGCTGATATGTTTCTTGGGGTACCATTCAACATCGCCTCTTATTCCCTGCTGCTACATATAATTGCAAAAATCACAGGGCTAACGGCACATGAGTTTGTTCACACTATTGGGGATGCCCATATATACCTTGACGCCGTCGAGCAGGCAAAGGAACAACTCATACGTACCCCGTTGCCCCTGCCCTCGCTTAATATCGAAGACCGAGGCCAGCAAACGATCGACGATTTCGAGATGACTGACTTCAGTCTGCTTGACTACCAATGCCATGAGCCGATCAAAGCCCGGATGAACGTCTAATCCAGGTGTTTTTCTTACTTTTCTGTCGTGAGAATTCGAAACCCCGGGTTTCGGAACATCTTTGTCATCTCAGACGGAAGTTCCTGACCCGTTCTTAGGGTCACCCTGTCCGCACCTGTGGCAAATGACTTTTCAATCATCCTGGTCAACACCGACGATTCGAGCCCTCCTCCACTGAATTCGGAAAACACCCCAAACGCCTTGATCCTCACCGATCCACCCGTAGCCCGTATGAGATTCGACTCGCGTACAATTTCGCTGCATCCTGCGAGTTCACCCTTCACGTTTCAACCTCGCGGCGATTGACTCTGCTAGCGCGAGCGTATCCCCTGAAGAGTGAGTCGTATCAGTTTCAATCAGTTCTTTAAACAGTTCGTACGCAAACTGCTCGTGGCCACTAACTGGTGTATTTGATTCTGCCAAAACACCAGCGGACCAAAGCAGGACAAAAAGACAATCAAGCCGCAGTGGTTAATGACCTTTATGATCAAAAGTGGCCTGCTGTTCGGGGGTTACCTCTGTCTGGTATTTCGATTTCCACTCCGAATACGGCATCCCATAGATTATTTGCCGCGCCTCTTCATAATCCAGGTCGATTCCTTTATCCTCTGCCGCCGCCCGGTACCATTTACTCAGGCAATTGCGACAAAACCCGGCTAGATTCATAAGATCAATGTTCTGCACCTTGGTGTTCTCACCGAGATGGTCGACTAGACGACGAAACGACGCTGCTTCTAACTCAGTTTTAGTCTGGTTATCCATAAGTATTCCGATAGGCGAAAGTGATAAAGATAACCCAAAGACAGCCGTACTTAAATCAACGGTACTCAGGACGAATAGGCAACGCATCATATGACTGATTTCAAACCGGGACAGAAATGGATCAGCAGCGCAGAACCGGAACTTGGCATCGGGCAGATCGTAAGTGTCGAACACAGGCTCGTCACGATGAACTTCGACCTGATCGATGAAATCCGCACCTATGCAAGAGACCAGGCACCCCTGACCAGGGTTAAATTCAATATCGGTGACATCATTCGTACTGCGGGCGACCTCGAACTGGAGGTTTCTCAGGTCTCGGACCAGGATGGCATTCTTGTTTACCACGGCGAGTACCAGGGTACCTCTACCGCAATCATCGAAACCGAGCTTGACCCTGGGATAAGTTTCAGCAAACCCGAAGAACGGCTATTCTCGCTTCAAATTGACGATACCCGTTGGTTCAACCTTCGCTACCAGACACTACAACACAAGGCGCGCCTGGCAACATCCTCCATTAAAGGGCTTCTGGGACCACGCGTGTCGCTGATTCCGCACCAGTTCTTTATCGCCCACCAAGTCGCTTCCCGTTATGCACCGAGAGTTCTGCTGGCGGACGAGGTTGGCCTTGGTAAAACGATTGAGGCAGGACTCATCATTCATCAGCAACTCATGACGGGTCGCTCAAGCAGGATCATGATCATTGTTCCTCCCGCGCTGAACTTTCAATGGTTCGTTGAAATGATCAGGCGTTTCAATCTACAGTTTACGCTGCTGGACGAAGATCGTTGTCTGGACATCGAGGCCGATAATCGTCCCGAGCACGAAGATGATGTTCCAGACCTGGATAACCCATTCGACGCCCAGCAACTGGTCCTTTGTTCCCTGGACCTTTTCCTGGACAACCCAAAGCGACTTGAACAGGCAGCAGCAACAGACTGGGACCTTGTCGTATTCGACGAGGCACACCACCTTGAATGGCTGGATGGGAAACCAGGCGAGGATTACACTGCGGTTGAACAACTCAGCCGAGTCGCCAAGGGCTTACTGCTGCTGACAGCTACGCCTGAACAACTCGGGCGCCTGGGTCATTTCAGCCGTCTTCGACTACTGGATCCATCCCGCTACCATCGTTATGACGACTTTCTCGAGGAAGAAATGCAATATGAAAACGTTGCGGGCCTGGTCAGCGGCCTCCTTAATAAAGAGCAAGATGCTGCTTCAAAAGCCAGGGAAAGACTCGGCGAACACGCGCCAGATAACGACGACGAGCTACTGCCCGCGTTACTCGACCGACATGGCACTGGTCGGGTACTGTTCAGGAACGTCCGGGAGTCCGTTGAAGGCTTTCGGGAACGCATCCTAAAAACCTATGAACTCCCTGCAGAACAGTTCCCCGCAGACAGTGCCGCCACCTGGAATAGCAAAGACGCAAGAATAGGCTGGTTAGCAGACCTTCTGAAGTTATCTGATGACAAACACCTGATCATCTGCAGCCGCGCTGAAACCGCCATTGCCCTGGACAAATACCTGCGTGAGAGAACAACCATCAGGTCTGTTGCCTTTCACGAGGGGCTGGACCTGGTCGCGCGGGATCGGGCCGCTAACTATTTTGCTGACTCAGCCGGGGGTGCCCAGGCACTGGTCTGTTCTGAAATAGGCAGTGAAGGTCGCAATTTCCAGTTCGCTCACCAACTCGTGATGTACGACCTTCCCAATAACCCGGATCTACTGGAACAGCGAATCGGAAGGCTCGACAGGATTGGCCAAACTGAGAATGTCGTTATCCATGTACCGTTTGCAAAGGGAACTGAACAGGCACTGTTACTCAGGGTATTCAATGAAGGATTTTCAATTTTCCAGAAACCCAACGCTGCCGCCCAGATTGTCTTTGACAACCTTCCCGCAGATATAGACCCAGAAGAGCTGGTCAACATTTCACGAATGGAGAGCGACGCCCGACTGGAACAGCTGCGTTCGGGCCGGGATCAGCTATTAGAGAGGAATTCCCATCAACCGAAGGTTTCCAGCGAGCTGCTCACACAGGTTTCCCGGACAGAAACCGACGGCGCTCTCGAAATATACATGGAACAGTCGTTCGACATGTTCGGCCTGGAATCGGAACCCCTCTCTGAGACGGCCTTTCTGGTTAAACCAACAGAGAGCATGGTCCGACATAGCTCAGTCAGTGCAGAGACCCAGGACAGATTTCGTTACCCGGAACTGCCGGAAGAAGGCACTAGCTATACATTCGACCGAGACACCGCGCTCGCCAGGGAAGACCTGTTGTTCCTGACCTGGGAAAACCCGCTCGTGCAACAGGCACTGGATCTGGTCGCAAGTGACGTTACGGGCAACAGTGCCGTGGTTGTCGTGAAGCTCAAAGGAATAAAAACCGGCACCATGCTGGTAGAAACCCTGCATCAAATCGAGTGTGTGGCACCATTGGCACTGAACGCCAACCAGTACCTTTCTCCCGCACTGGTACGTTCACTGATCACCCCAGAGCGACAGGATGCCTCTGCTCAAATCCCTTTCAGTAACTGGGACGATAATCTGGAGGTGCCGACAGAAACTATTGCCAAAATCGTGATCCAGCAGGAAGCCGGCATCAAGAAGCTTCTGGCAGCAGCAAATAGCATTGCACAGGTGAAATTCGCACCCATCAAAACGGAAGCACTACATTCAATGAACAGTCACCTGGGTAACGAAGTCAACCGATTAAAGGCGTTAGCGCAGGTTAATCCCAATGTCAGACCAGAGGAGGTCGAATTTCTCGAGGATCGACTTCGCTTGCTTACTTCAGCCATAGAAAGTTCGCAGATCAGGCTGGAAGCCGTTCGATTGATCATCGCTGCCTAGCGCTATTGCGGGCAGATCTTCCCTAGGACTGCTGTCCAATCCGGACCAATCGTCGACCAGCCATACCGCTCCAGAGATATTGGTTTTGTGGTTCGCTGACTCAGGAAAACATCTACAGCTTCGCTTACGGTACCGTATCGGTATTCAGCAGGTATGTATTCAGGGTAGCTAAGGGCGTCTGGCACAACCGGAATACAGCCACTTGCCATCGCTTCCTGTATTGCCAGCCCCTGAAATTCCTGATCCGCCGTCGACAGCACAAAGTCATGCGCAGACAATTTAGCCAAATACTCCGTACGGCTCTCAACAAAACCAATCTCGCCGGCGTTGCCATTGACATGGAGCATCTCCAGTATTTCATCGAATACCGGCGGGTGCCTGGAAAACTGCTGCCCAAAGAGGCTTAGTTCAAAATCCACCTTCCGCCGTATTAATTCGGTGACAATTTCATTGAGTCGATCGGGGCCCTTGTCGTGTTCCCATCGATGGTTCCAGGCAATCTTCAGTCGCGTCCCCGGCGAACCGTAGGATTTGACCGGGTCAATGTCGAGGGCGACTGGAACAATCAAAGATTTTTCCTCGATGCTGTTAGCAATACCCGAGGGAACCTCATCCGGCATTCGACCCAGCAGCTTTTTAGCGCCAACCAAAAAAGTAGACCGGTTAAATTCACTGTTAAAGAATACCCGGTCGGCACTGAGCGCCGTATAAATGCTAGTTAATTGGCGTTCCAGCAGACCCACTATATTATTCCCTGGATAGGCAAACTGGTTTTCATGGAAATAGACAATCGCGGGTACACTGCTCAAATGTCGATTCAAACCTCGAAGTCCCGACAAGTCAGTCATCGAGGTGGCGACCATGAGATCAAAGGGCTGTTGTAGCACCGGTTTCAGTGCAAAGCTCAGTGAGTTACCTCGCTGTCTCCAGCTGAAAAACCGCGGCGGCAAGGTGCACTCGACGATCTCGAATTCGCCGGCCAGATAGTCAGCGAGGCCTTCGCGCCAGAATCCGTGGCTAAATCCATCGTAGGGGGAAAGTATCAGGAGTTTTTTCATAGGCACCACTATAACCAACTCATGGTACCCGCATCACGTAACCTCCGGTAGAATACCTGATCGAAAATTAAGGGAGTTAAGATGTCAGGTATTGTGATCATTGGAGCAGGACAAGCCGCCGGTCAGGCAGCCGCCAGTCTTCGCCAGGGAAAATATGAAGGTTCAATCACCATTTTGGGCAACGAGACACAACCACCCTACCAACGCCCACCGCTGTCCAAACAGTACTTATCTGGTGAGCTGGGAATGGATCGCGTCATGGTCCGGCCAGAGAAATTCTATGCGGACCAGGATATCGCGCTCCACACCGATACCCGGGTAGAGTCCATCGATCGTTCAGCTAAATCAGTTTCCACCAGCTCAGGTGACACATACGAGTACGACAAGTTACTGATCGCAACCGGCTCCCGGCCGAGAATTCTAACCATTCCCGGCAGCGACCTGTCAGGAATTCACTATCTGCGAACGATTGATGATGTCGACGGCATTCGTGAAGCAATGCAGACCGCGAAAAAAATCTGCATTGTTGGCGGTGGTTACATCGGCCTTGAGGTTGCGGCGGTCGCCGTAACTTCTGGCCTGCAAGTAACCGTTCTGGAGATGGAAGACCGAATCCTGGCACGGGTCACCACTCCGGAAATGAGCGAGTACTATCATGAACTTCACGCCGGGCGAGGTGTAAACATCAGGGTCAATACCGGCGTCAGCGGTTTCCAGGGCGAAGGCCACATTTCAACAGTCCTTTGTGGCGAAGAAGAAATTGACGCCGACCTTGTCATCGTCGGCATCGGTATTATCCCGAATATAGAACTCGCGGAAGCTGCTGGTCTTGATTGCAACAACGGCATCACAGTTGACGATCATTGCCGAACTTCAGACCCGCATATCTACGCCGCGGGCGACTGCACAAATCACCCAAACCCGATTATGGGTCGTCGCCTCAGACTGGAATCCGTTCCCAATGCGATGGAACAGGCCAGAGTCTCAGCCTCCAACATGCTTGGTGTTGATAAGGTCTACGCCGCTATCCCATGGTTCTGGAGTGATCAGTACGACCTAAAACTCCAGATGGTGGGGTTCTCCGCTGATGGAGATACCAGCGTCCAACGGGGTGACAAGGCGGCGAACCAGTTTGCTGTCTTCTATTTGAAGGATGGCAAGGTAGTTTCCGTCGATGCTGTGAACAGCCCCAGGGAGTTCATGGTTTGCAAACAGCTTTATGGCAAGGCTGTGGACCCTTCAGTCCTTGGGGACACAGACGTAGAACTAAAAACCCTGCTAAACTAAACACTCTAATTTAAGGCAAGTCGTACAGGAGGAATTATGCCGCAAGTGCAATTCATAGAGTTTAACGGAACGAAACACAACATTGACGCCAATAATGGCGACTCCATTATGACTACGGCTATTAGTAATCTTGTCCCTGGAATCGATGCAGACTGTGGAGGAGAATGCTCCTGCGCCACGTGCCACGTATTAATCAACTCAGAATGGCAGGCAAAGTTGGAAGCCACCAGCGAAACCGAGGAATCAATGCTCGATCTCAATCCAGATAGGAGCACTGAGTCTCGACTGAGTTGCCAGATAATAGTGAGTGACGATCTGGATGGCATCGTGGTTAACCTTCCCGAGTTTCAATATTAGAAAAAGTTAACGGAAACGACCATAAAGTAAACCCCAGGAACAATTCATGAGTGAAGCGGTAACGCTAACAGAAGATCCCTATTCCATACCCCTGGAAGACATCAATGTTAGTGACGCCAACTTGTTCATGAATGACAACCATTGGGGTTACTTCGAGCGGTTGCGTAAAGAAGACCCGGTCCATTACTGCGAGAACAGTCTGTTCGGCCCCTACTGGTCGGTGACCAAGTTCAAGGACATTATGGAGATCGAGAAGGACCATGATGCCTTCTCTTCCGAGGGAGGCATCACACTTGCCGACCGACCGGAGGATTTCCAGACCGTTAACTTTATCTCTCTGGATCCGCCAAGACACGACGTGCAACGCAAAGCTGTTACCGGCGTCGTCGCCCCGATGAACCTTGCTAAACTTGAGCCCGTCATCCGGTCTCGAGCCATCAAAATTCTCGATGAAGTACCCGTCGGTGAAGAGTTTGATTGGGTCAATCATGTATCGATTGAACTCACGACGCAGATGCTTGCGACGCTGTTCGATTTCCCGCTTGAGGATCGGTCCAGGCTCACCTACTGGTCCGATATGGCGACTAGCGGCGAATTGGCCGGCGGACCAACACCGGAACCGGTACGCCGGGCTGCCCTACTTGAATGTCTCGAGGTGTTTACCGACCTCTGGAACGAAAGAGTACAACGAGACCCCGCAGAGGCTAACGACCTTATCACCATGATGGCGCACAACCCTAACACCCAGGACATGGACCCTATGGAATACCTGGGTAACCTTATCCTGTTGATTGTCGGTGGCAACGACACGACTCGGAATTCAATTTCCGGAGGAGTCTACTTTCTAGATCAGTTCCCCGATCAATTTACGAAGGTAAAAAAGGACCTGTCGCTTATTCCGACAATGGTACCCGAGATTATTCGATACCAGACACCGCTGGCTTATATGAAGCGTCGTGCGACACGGGACTACCAGATCCGAGGAAAAACCATCAAGGCCGGCGATAAACTCGCCATGTGGTATGTCTCTGGCAACCGGGACGAAGAAATTATCGAAAACCCCAACGAGTTCATTATTGACCGCAATACGCCGCGACATCACCTTTCGTTCGGGTTTGGTATCCACCGTTGCATGGGAAACCGTCTAGCTGAGATGCAATTGCGAATAGTCTGGGAGGAAATTCTGAAACGCTTCAAACGTATCGAAGTGGTTAGGGAACCGGGAAGAACCCAATCAAGTTTTGTCAAAGGCTACACTGACCTGCAGGTTGTGGTGACTGCCAAATAACAGATACCGAGAAATGGCCATGGCGAGCGCAAGTCGAGTCTATTACCGAACATCACCAGATGGGGTCGTGGTCGTAAAAGACGGCGCAGAGCTTGCGGTTTACAGGTCTACCGACGAATTAATCGAGACCCATATCAAAGGCATGCTCGTCAAGGACCGGCAGGACATCAGGAAGGTTCGTAAGATCCTGCGTAGCTACCGCCCTTCCGATGCCATCACAAGACAGGATTAAAAGTGGACCTACACACCTGCCTCTGGAACGACGTCCAGGCATTCCATTTTAACGATGTCGACTTCGATATTCTGCGGCGTGCAATGCCGGGATTGACCCTAGTTGTCCATGCCAATGAATCAAGTTTCCTTGAACAGGCCGAAAACGTCGAGGCGGTCTTGACCTGGGATTTCAAGGCAGCATGGTATGAGCAGTTCACGAACCTTAAGTGGATTATGACACCCGCTGCCGGCACGGATTGGGTTGAGCCACATCCATCGGGAAAGGTAAAAATCGTACACGGGACATTTCATGGAAAACTTCTCAGCGAGTCTCTTCTCAGCGCACTGCTGTTTATGAACCACCAAATGCCACAGATGTTGGAAAACTTTCAGCAGCAGGCATGGAACAGGGACATTCAAGGTCAGTCCAGATTGCTGTCGGATCAAACAGTAATCATTATCGGGTTCGGACACATTGCTCAGGATTGCGCAAGGGTGCTGGGGCAGATAGGTACCCGCGTCATTGGAATCTCTCGCTCCGCCACACCAGTATCATTCGGTGCCGAAGTTTACGGCCTGGAACTTCTCGCTGATCACTTACCGAAAGCTGATCATGTTGTCCTTCTATTGCCCGGGGGAAAGGAAACAGACCGGTTTATGGATGAAACCCGTTTAGCCATGTGTAAAAAGGGAGCTTACATCTACAACTTTGGCCGCGGTAATGCTTTGTACTCAAGGGACTTGGTAACATCCTGGGAGCATCTGGGCGGCGCATTCCTGGATGTGACGGATGAAGAGCCACTACCGGCAACGTCTGAGCTTTGGGCACTAAAAAATATGATGATCACTCCCCACTCCAGTTGTATTTATAAGAACTACAAAGAAGCATTTCTTAAAGAAACTCTTAATTATTTACGCTAAATATCAACCGTAACTTGATGTAACATACTGCTTTTTATCGCCTTACCTCTCTATGCGACTTTTTCTTACAGGGCTCTTTTGGATCTACTGCTCGATGAGCTCTGCTGAAGCGTCAGAGACACCCGACGGGCCTAGTTTCAAACCCTGCAGTCTCACCGACACCAGTAATAGCAATATTTTATATGCCGAATGTTCGATGTGGCATCAGCCATTGGATCATGAGAAACCTTCCGGAAGAACCATCGAGCTTTTCGTCACTAAAATCTCAAGCACCGCCGTTGCCCCACCCAAACACGCTCTAACCCTGATCAACGGAGGACCTGGAGGTTCTTCGATTGATTTGCTCGTAAGCTTTGCACCAATATTGCAACAGGTTTCACAGCACGTGGATATTATTGTGCTGGACCAACGGGGTACCGGTAGATCAACGGCCCTTGATTGCGAGAACATGTCTACTGATATCGATCCAGATACGATTGATCTCGCCCGGGAAACAAAGAAATGCCTTGATTCCCTGGCATTCTCTCCGGTGAATTTCACCACGAGCGTCGCTGTCAGAGATCTGGAAAACCTCCGTATCGCCATGGGATATGAAAAATGGAATATTTACGGAACGTCATACGGTACCCGGGTCGCCCTCCACTATTTGAGAAGATATGAAGCTTCCGTGAGATCCCTTACCCTTGATGGTGTCCTTCCACCTTCCATCTCTATGGGATCAAATATCGCCGCCAAGAGCGATTCCGCGCTACGAGCTTTATTCCAGAACTGTTCGCTTGATACTGACTGTAAAAACGCTTTCCCAAATCTACTAGAGGACTTTGGCGCATTATCTGTATACCTAAAAGAAAACAACATCGAGTTACACCTAAGGCACCCCATTACAAACGAGTTAACAACAAAATCTGTCAGCTACCCTGATTTAGCGTTGATCATAAGGCTTTCACTATACTCACCAGAAATGAGCTCACTTCTTCCGCTGACGATACACTCAGCTTTCAATG
>Ga0206679_10001796_pt1 | contig 17594 bp, 15 predicted proteins | sample M110012015metaG_FD_155464 | JGI IMG/M metagenome (GOLD analysis project Ga0206679, IMG submission 155464) | Ammonia-oxidizing marine archaeal communities from Monterey Bay, California, United States - M1 100m 12015 | ecosystem: Environmental > Aquatic > Marine > Intertidal zone | place: USA... | reverse complement strand
TTATACTGAAAATGAAAACGATCCCGGCGCAACAATTGCTATGGTGATAATGCAGCCAAAAAAAGGATTAATGGAAGTGGCGCCTTTTCCTGCGTTAAATAGTGATTTTAAAGAATACTGGTTGGAAATTGAAAATAGTAAATTTTAAATTTTTGAAAGGACACTAAATGACCGAAAAGAATAATATACTTCATTACCCTAATCCAGATTTGGTTGTCTTAAAAGAAAATCGACCTAGGTGGAACCAACCCGAAACACGTCGCCACGGTTTTCATAATTTTTATAGGCTACCGAGATATAATTTATCCCTAAGGGCCGCAAATATTTTACACCTTGAAACGAATATCAATGAGGAAATAGGATCAAGAGTAGATGTTAAAAAAATGATTAGTACTGAATTTTTTTCAGGTATGGCGGTCATAAAAAATCAAGACTTAATCTTTGAATCCTACGCGAAAGATTTTCATGCCCATCATCCCCACCTGGCAATGTCAGTTATGAAATTAACTGTGAATTTAATTATTGGAGATCTAATTTCCAAGGGCGCAATAGATCCAAATAAAAAAGTTAAAGAATATATTTCTGAAATGGGTTCTGGTTATTCTGAAGCGACCATTCAACAAGTTTTGGATATGGATTTAGAAAATAATTATTCTGAAGATTACGGTGATGTTTTTGCTGATGTTTTCTTACATGAGGCATGCTGGGGTTGGCGATTGGGAACTAAAGATAACCCAGAGATTTCTCAGAAAAAGTTTTTAAAATCTATTAAAAGCATTGGCAGTTCAATAAAAAACAATTCGGGTTACGCAAATTATAAATCTGCAAATACGGAGATCCTCGCGTGGGTAGCAGAACGTGTTAGCGGTAGAAGTTTTTTTGATTGGATAATTGATCTCGTGGAGGCGACCGGGATTGAAGGTAATTGGTATATGTCAACTGATCGGGAGGGTTTTCCAGCCTTTTCTGGTGGCGTAAGTTTGAATGCGCGAGATATGGCAAGATTTGGGCAGCTTTATTGTAGGTATGGCCTTGGAGTTAATAATCTCCAAGTAAGTTCAAAGGAATATATTGAAGCGACTAGAAATAGAAACTCGCTAACTTTAGATAAAAGAAAAAATTCTCCTAGGTATTCTAATCAAGCATTTACAAATGGCACCTGGATTGGGCACGGTGGTTACGGCGGGCAATTTTTGTTAGTAAATCCAGATACCGGTATTTCGGTATCCTTCTTTTCAGTTTTATTGAATAAGACTGCTATGGATTATGATTACCTAGGTGACATGGTAAGTATGATGGAAAGTGTAGCATCTGATTATTGATATATTTCAAAATTTCTTTTGAATAACATAAAATAATTGTATCTTAATTATGGCTCCAATCATCAGGATCTTTTGAATTTCCTGGTGAAAGTCCAATGATATCTCCATCTGTATTGCAACCCAATCCTAGGACAGTTCGATTTGCGTAGCTAAAGTAAGCGCTTACTTGATTTATTTCTAAGATCTCGCCATCAGTATACCCGGAATTTCTTAACTCGATGATGTTTTGTTCAGTAAGTTTAGAAGGGCTTATTGTTAGGATTTTTGCATATTGCATTGCTAATTTTTCAGGATTCGTCAAAGGGGCTTGTTCTATGCGGTCGGAGTCGATCGCATGTTTTATTGCTTTTGATTTTTCATCATCATCTAGTAATCTTTTTAATCCTGCAAAGTGATGGTCAACACAATAGTCACAGTTGTTTAATTTACTTACCCATACGCCTAAGACCTCAAGAAACCACTTAGGAATTGTATTACTGGAATGATGCAAGACATATTTATATATGGCCATGTGGCCTTCCATGGTATGAGGACGAAGTGAATGAGACATCATTATATTATCAACGTTATTATCTGGACCCTTAACTCTATCATACAATTTTCTTAACTTACCTGAGGTTTCCTCGTAAGGTATTGTCTTAATCCACGTCATGCTCTGACTTTCTCAAATGTATCGATGTTAAGTTCTATTTAAATGTCTAGATAGAATAAACAAATTAGTAAAATTATTTCGCAATTGTTTGTATACTTTAGTTATCAATAATACCAAGGAGCAAAAATCAAAGTTTAGATATGGTGCAAAAAGAAAATATCAAAAATAATCTTCTTACTTTATTTGTTGGAATTGCAGGGGCGTGGGTTGGGTATATATTAAATATACCTCTTGGCCCGATGTTGGGTGCATTGGTTTTCGTTCTAATTGCAAAACGTATGTACTCATCATTGAAACTTTCGAAATACTTTTCCTCACTGGCTTTGTATCTCGGTGGTATTTTTATGGGCAGTCGATTTCCTAAAGATTTTGTGAGTGCATTTTTTTCTTGGGAAGCCAGCCTTTTGGCCATACCTGTGTTTGTTTTGATTAGCGTATTTTCCATTGCGATTTACTTAAGAATTGTTCCAAAATATGATTTCTCAACAGCAGTATTAAGTGCATTTCCGGGTGGTATTCTGACAATGATTGGCTTGGGTTCTGCAACGAAAAGTCGTGAGGAAATAATTCTTTCAACACACACGATGAGAATTATAATGACCGTTGTTACAATACCTTTTGTATTAACATTTTACGGCTATACAGCTGGAGATAATATTTTAAGTGAAAATGAGCTTTTTACTTTTTCAGATTTCACTATTTATGAAATATTAATGGTGTTGTCAGTTAGTATATTTTCTTTAATATTTGCTAAAATTATAAAATTGCCAGCAGGCGAGCTGGTTGGACCTATGTTTGGTGTTGGCTTTCTTTATTCATCCGCAATGGTTGAGGGGAAAATTCCTTCAATCACCTTACTTTTTGTTCTTTGGCTACTAGGGTCAAATCTTGGAATTCGATTTCCCCAAATAAACCTTGTTTCCCTATTTAAGCTTTTATTACATGGCATTGTAATTTTTGTAATATTATTATCATTCTCTTTAATTTTTACACTACTATTAGTGCCATTTTCAAACGAAGAGGCATTAACAATATTTTTAGCATTTGCACCAGGCGGTTTGGGCGAAATGGCAACTATTGGATTGGTTTTTGGTGCTAACCCTGCATTTATTTCAATTCATCATGTGGTGAGGGTAATCTCCTGTGCTTTGTTTGCGATTTTCTTGAGTAAGTGGTTCTTAAATAAATAATATTTTGTTTTCTTGACCTTTGGAATAAAAAGTAATTCTCTTTAATCACAAATAAAAATTGGATTTTGATATGTCTAAGTTCTCTCCCTTAAGTGATGTTGCTAAATTGGATAATTGGCGGACTACGCCCTATAGTAAGTGGTCATTTCACCACGTTCGGGAAATTGTTCCAAGCGCGGAAATAAAGAATAACAATCAAGTAATAATCCCTTTAAGTGAAAATATTAAAACTTTTACTAATCTTAATCTACCTAAGATAATGGATGAAACCGAAACTGATGCTATCGTCATTGCCAAAGATAATAATATTTTATTTGAAAAATATAACAATGAAATGACGAAAAGTTCGCCGCATATATTATTTTCAGTTTCAAAATCCATTTTGGGTTTGGTGGTTGGAAGTTTAGTAGAGAGTAAAGAACTTAAAGAAGATGATTTAATAGTTAAGTATATTCCAGAATTAGATGACTCTGCTTACTCTGATGCAACGATTAGAGACCTCTTAGATATGAGAGTTGGAGTAAAATTTGATGAGGATTATACAGCTGTTTCTGGGCCAATCGTGAACTATCGTTACGCGGCTAATTGGAATCCCGTACCCGAGGGGGTGGAGGCAGGTGATCTTAGATCATTTATGAGCAGTTTGACTGAAAGAGACGGAAAGCATGGTGGTCGTTTTCATTATGTTTCGCCTAATACAGACTTAATGGCTTGGGTGTGTGAGAGAGCTACTGGAGTACGATACGCTGAGCTGCTCTCAGAGAGGCTGTGGGCGCCGATAGGTGCCGAATACTCAGGCTATATTACTGTGGATCGTATAGGGGGGGCTCGTGCGGCTGGCGGTGTTTGTTTTACTGCAAGGGATCTTGCTCGCGTTGGATTGTTAATAGCAAATAGTGGTTATGCTAATGGCAAACAAATAATTTCTGAAGCATGGATTGATGATATCGTTAATAATGGTTCTGACGATGCTTGGAAAAAACGTGAAGGAATGGATGAGTTTGAAAATATGCCAATGCATTATAGGTCGTTTTGGTATGTTCAAAAAGATGGAGATCCATTGGTTCATGGACTAGGTATTCATGGACAGTATTTATTTATTGATCCAAAACTTAATTTGTCTATTTCATGGTTTTCGAGTGATAATGAAGCGACTGGATCGTCATATATCTCGAAGGTGATGGAGACTATAAAATTGGTGAGAAAAGAATTAAAATAATTTAAGTAAGACAATCTGTATGTTTCATAAAATTGAAACCATCTTTACTGTACTAAAGGCTAAGTCCGACATAGTTTAGTGATCAAATATCAAACTTAGAGCCCTTTATCTCTATTGATGCCAAGTTTTACGAAGCCATTGCGAAATTCTAACGACCATGCATCAGCGGCTATATGCTTTTCGCTTTTTGGGCTAAGTGGCAGAAGTTTGGGAAGTTGAGACTCAACAACCCACCTGTCTTCGTCATTTACTGCCGCTTGCCATTCTATAATTTCTTCTTTTGAGGTATCTTTGTCATAATTTCTTGCTAACGAAATGAAAATACGTGAAGTCGTGGGGCTTTCTGGGCAGATACTATCATAAATTGTCATAACTCTACCGTCAGGGCTGTTCATCTCTAATTCTGATGAGAACGGATATGTATATCTGTAATTATAAATTTTTGGTACAATCTCACTTTTTTCACTCAAATAGTCTATTTTATCAACTTCGTTATAGTTAAAAGTTCGATTGAAGCCGGCACTTGTCTTTTCTACTTTATATCGTTCAATCAAAGGATCGTTTGGATTTCCAAATGTACCTGCATGAATAAAAGATAGATGAGCGACATCATTAAAATTTTCCGCATGCCTACCCGCCGAAGCGTTCCAAAGTTCTGACTCACAATCTACGATAATAATAGACTCTTCTTCAAAAGTTGGCCAATTGGGAAGTGGTCTTTTTGGTTTTCCACTCAGATTTACCCAAATTAGTCCATATCGCTCACACCAATTTACCATTGTTAATTTGATGGCGGCACAGTTATCCGCATGAGGCTCTGATGCTGGGACTCTTTTGCATTGCCCTGATTTATCATATTCAAGTCCATGATAAGGGCAAATAATACGTTTTCGCTCAATCCATCCCTTTGATAAGGGTGACCCTCGATGAGGGCAAATGTCTAGAGCAATTGAAATTGTGTTGTTATCTGTTTGATAAATCACGAGGGGGATATCTAAGAGTTTTGCGGAAAAAGGCTTGCTATTCAAATCGCTTATTCGAGCGACTGGATGCCAAAAACCTGACAATACGTTCCACACTTCACGATCGTAAGTTGAGTGTTCTGGATACTCTACTTGCATTGATTTTGTTTCCTCGTACTTAATACTCTAATCCGATTAGCTAAAACTTTTAGACAAAGTTCGACACCAAAACTAATTATATTTTTAAAATGATATATATTATTTATTATATATTAGTTTTAATCAATGATACTTGTAATTTAGATATTTATATAGTTAATTATTTTAAAGAATGATATATCTATCGTTAGACGAAAATGTCTAACACTAAACCTAAAAATGATTGATTAATTAACATGCGGGGGTTTTAAATGTTAAAAATAAAAAACTTTATTAAAATTATTTTACTAACCAGTTCTCTAAGTGTTCTCTTTGGTGCGGCTAGTATTACGCAAGCAGCTTCAACTAAGAACTTAAATATTGCTGTATTAATATGTTGTGGCATGGAATCTGGATGGGATTCTACTTTTGTTCACTCTATGGACCGAATTGTAGCAGCGAAACCACATGGACTTAATATAACTTATGAACTCACTGAGCCTATTTATGGTGATGATGTAGTTGATGCGATGACATTATATGCAGAGTCTGGTGAATATGATATTATATTTAACCATACTGGTATGCCTAACGTTTCCAAAGTGAACGGAGATTATCCAGATATTGCGTTCGTATCAAGTGGTTCAGGTAATACTGGTGGCACTGGTAATCACTATTGGATTTATAAGCGAGTGCATGAACCAGCTTACGTAATGGGAGTTATGGCTGGACACTTAACTGAAAATGGCAAGCTTGGCATTGTTGGCACATTTCCAGCAGATGATGTAAATGATGAGATAAATGCATATTTTGCGGGTGCACGTTCAGTAAGGCCAGATATCAGGCAAACAGTTTCATTTATAGAAAGTTGGTATGATCCTGGAAAAGCCGCTGAAATGACATCAGCTCAAATTGCAACTGGTGCGGATATTATATTTAGTTTGGCAAACAATTTTACGGCGTGTGAAGATGCAGGAATTTTATGTTTTGGGAATTTTGCGGATGAAAGTCCTTATTCTCCCACTACTATTGTGAGTTCTGCTATGGCCGTCTGGGATCCAGATATTACGCGTATTATCGACGCTTGGTGGGATTTCAAGGAAAATGGCAAGCCTCATAGCGGCACTCCTGTTCTTAAGTTTGCCTCGATGGCTGATGGTGGTTCGAAAATGGCACCATTGAATCCTGCTCTTATGGATAGAATTCCAGAAGACGTAAGAAAAGCTGTAGAACAAACAGTGGCAGATATAATGTCTGGAGATCTAATCGTAAAATTAGATGTGTCAGTTCCAAAATCTGACTAAATTAATAATTTTTTTCCCCCACTTATCTAATTTATAAGTGGGGAAAAATATCTAATTTCCTTATTGAAATAAAATTTATGTCTCAATCTACACTATTGAAAACCAGCCAATTATCCAAATACTTTCCAGGTGTTGTGGCTAACGAGCATGTGGATTTCTCGCTCAATGAGGGTGAAGTACATTGCCTATTTGGTGAAAACGGAGCCGGAAAATCGACATTATGTTCCTGTATTTTTGGGTATCATAGACCTGATTCTGGACATATAGAGTTAAAAGGAAAATCGGTCAAATTTCGATCCCCTGGCGATGCTATAAAGTGTGGGATTGGCATGGTGCATCAGCATTTTGTTCTTGTTGATGACTTTACAGTTTTAGAAAATATCATAGTTGGAACTAATTCAGAAAAATGGACTCTAGATTTAGAGAAATCTGAAGATGAATTAAGATCAATTTGTCTTGAGTATGGAATAGATTTAAAATTCAATTCCTTAGTGCGTGATCTTTCTGTGGGCGAACAGCAGTGGGTAGAGATTCTAAAATCATTATATTTAGATGCAGAAATTTTGATCTTAGATGAACCAACCGCTGTTTTGACTCCAGAAGAATCTAAAAAACTTTTTAATATTATTCGCAAGATGAGTAATAATGGTATTTCAATCATTCTTATAAGTCATAAGATTTCAGAGGTCATGCAGGCTGATCGGGTTAGCGTGATGAGCAAGGGTAAGTTAATTAATACGGTTTTCCCCAAAGATACGAACCCTCAAGAGTTAACCAACATGATGGTTGGTCGAGAAGTAAAGCTTAGAGTTAAAGAAGCTAAAAACAGTAAAATGACGGCTTCGTCAAAGCCATTGTTATCTGTTAAGAATTTAAAATATATGAATAAATATAAAAAGTTTGCCTTAGATAACGTAAATTTGGAGCTGTATTCTGGAGAAATTTTAGGCCTTGCTGGTGTTTCTGGAAATGGGCAAAAGGAACTTTTTGAAGCCTTATCGGGTAATTTGGTGCCAGATAGTGGTGAAATTATTTACGATGGTGCAGAAATTCAAGGAAAATCCTCTCGCTATTATATGGACTTAGGGATTGGCTTGATACCAGACGATCGTTATCGAGAAGGACTAATTGGGGATTTTAGTATTTCTGAAAATGCGATACTCGGTTGGCAAAGAAATCAAAAATATAGCAAGAATTTTTTTCTTAATTATAAGTACATTAATAAATTTACAGAAGATTTGATAAAACAATTTAATGTAATTGCGCCTAATGCCACTGTACCTGTGAATTATCTATCTGGCGGCAATGCTCAAAAGGTTATTTTAGCTAGAGAGTTTTCACATTCCAATAAGATACTATTGGCAAACCAACCGACCCGTGGGTTGGATTTGGGTATAATTGAATACGTTTATGAGCAAATTAAATTAAAACGTGAAGAGGGTTTTGCGATTTTATTGGCGTCAGAAGAATTAGAAGATTTACTCAATATGTGCGATCGAATAGCGGTAATAAGTGATGGAGAAATAAAAGGAACTGTTGATGCGCAATCGACAAGTATTCAAGAGATTGGCTTATTGATGGCGGGTCAAGCTAAGGCAGTAATATGATAAGATTAGAAAAACGGATAGAGGTAAATAATACTTGGATTGTCCTTATGTATTTATCTGCTTGCATAGTTGGCTTTTTTCTTACGGCTTTATTGCTTTGGTTCAGTGGGGCGGATATTTCAAAAGCATTTTATGCTTTGTACAAAGGGTCGATGAGCAATCAAAAGACAATCTTCAACTCTCTTAGCAAAGCAACGCCCCTTATTCTTACTGGCTTGGCCACTGTCGTCGCTTTTCGTGCTCAAGTGTGGAGTATCGGTCAAGAGGGTCAGGTCTATTCAGGTGCTATGTCTGCATATATGGCCTCTTTAATGTTTTATGGTTTGCCAGTTTGGATATATCTACTTTTGATAATTGGGTTTGGTGCCTTGGGCGGTGCATTTTTAGGAGCTCTGTCAGCGGTTTTAAAAAATAAGTTTAATGTTAATGAGATTATCTCAACAGTAATGCTTAACTATATAATTATCTTCTTTCTATCTTACATGGTAGGGGGAGGGCCGTGGACTGGGGTAGGTGATCAGGCACTTATATATTCTCAGTCTAATCCAGTTGCTGATACAGCAAAATTACCTTTTCTTTTTGATAGCAAGAAGCTCCATTTAGGATTTGTGTTAGCGATTGTATGTACTCTAGTCTGTCATGTTTTGATTAATTATACTCCATTTGGTTACGAAATTAGGGCGATGGGTCACAATTCTATTGCACTTAAGTATCGTGGAACCAATACACAAAAGACGTTGCTCTATTTAATGATAATAAGTGGAGCAATTGCAGGTTTAGCTGGAGTGAGTGAAATTTTTGGTACTAACCATAGTTTAAGAGGAGATACATTAGTTGGGTTAGGCTTTACGGGAATAATTGTGGGAATGATAGGAGGCTTGACACCAATAGGTACTCTGGTTGCAGGAGTTGTTTTTGGAGGGTTGGCAAGTGGATCAGTATATATGAAGATAATTGCAAAAGTACCTGGGACTTTAGTTCCTACAATGGAGGGAATATTTTTGTTAACTTTTTTAATAGCTGGAGTTGCTTCTCATTATAAGATTGTAGGATTGAAGAAGGATGTCTGAATTATTTCAAGAAGCTGTAATCATTAGCATTTTAGCGGGTGCATTCCGCGTTATGACGCCCATCTTATTTGCCGCTATTGGTGAGTTGGTTACTCAACGGGCAGGTATTTGGAATATGGGTGTTGAGGGCACGATGATTATGGGAGCATTTACCTCATATATGGTGGCCACAGCAACTGGTTCTCTACATCTTGCCGTCTTGGCAGGAATACTCTCTGGAATGATAATGGGACTCATAACTGCTTTCATGATTGCAACTGTGCGAGTAGATCATTTTATTACTGGATTAGGTCTTAATTTATTGGTGGGCGGTTTAACATTATTTTGGTTTAGATTATATACGGGTGGTGGTTACGCCCCAACTTTTACGAGTCTTGAGAATTTTCCTATCCCAGTATTGAACTCCATTCCAATTCTAGGTGATATCTTTTTTAACCAAAAGTTTTTGACCTATGTCGCTTTTCTATCAGTGCCAGTTATTTGGTATTTTTTATATAGAACACGTTGGGGTTTAGAAATTCGATGTTTAGGAGAAAATCCTAAAGCGTTAGATATTAAAGGTTTGAACGTAGTTTTCCGTCAATACGTGGCTATTTTAATTGGTAGTAGTTTTACAGGATTAGGTGGAGCATTCTTAATGTTAGCGTTTTCAGATCGTTTTCAGCCTGATCTTACTGCAGGAAAGGGATGGCTTGCGATTGTAGCAATTATAGCGGGGAAATGGCTACCAAAAGGGGTTTTTATAGCTGTTTTGGTTTTTGCTTTGTTAGGAAGTGTTGCGGTCCATGTTCAAATTCTCGATATTGATGTTCCGTATCAGATATTTCTTGCACTTCCATATTTGGCTTCAATAATTTTATTAATTGGTTTGAGAAAAAAGATAAATCAACCTGCGAAGCTAGGTGTGCCATATTTCCGATAATAAACTTAATTTCTATTTCTAAACTGTTAAAAATTAAGATTATTTATCGTGTGCATTTCTGGATAACTCATCGTCTTGGCGGTGGGCATAAGTATTATCAAATCGAGATTTAATGTATTCGCCTGCTTCAATTGGATCGTATTTTGCCTTCACAGTTTCACTTTGACAGCTTGACAAGACCTCTATTATCTCTTTCGAGTCTGGCCCATAAAAAAATGGAATTGAGTATCTTCGTCTTCCTGATAAGTTTATGGCTCTGTGTACCGTTGATTGAAAGTAATCGTTGGTCCAGCGTGCCATTAGATCGCCAACGTTAACGATAAACGCGCCTTCTATAGGCGGCGCTTCAATCCATATTCCATCAGTGTTTAAAACTTGTAGCGCGGGTACATCACTTGTGCACAAGATAGTAAAGCATTCATAATCTGAGTGAGCTCCAATTCCCATTTGCTCTGTACCAGATTTTGGATCCTGAGGGGGGTAATGCAATACTCTCATGTGAGCCATTGGTTTAGTAATCGCACCCTCAAAATGATTTATAGGTAACTCTAGAGCAAGAGCGAAACTTTCGAAAATCTTTTTTCCAAAATCTACCATCGATGAATGATAATTTAATAAAGCGTTCTTAAAGGACACTCGACCTGACGGCCATTGATTGGGACCATAACCAAACACCCCGGATTTTACGTCTTCGTCTGAGCTATCTAAATCTAAAGCAAGATCAAAACCTTCGTGAAAATCTTTACCTGAATCGTCATGTTCAGCTGCTAAAAGTGCTGTGTAACCTCTCAACGTTTCTGAGTTTTCGATATTCACTTCCATTTTGTCTTCAATAGACGCATCAAAAAAGCTTTCTGCTTCTCTAAAGGCATCTGAAATAATATTTTGATCAACAAAATGATTTTTTATATAAAAGAAGCCAACCTCTGTACAAGCTTCCCTAACAGCGGCACCGACATTCATTTTTGCAGTTTCATCTTCTCCAAACATTGCAGAGAAATCAATTATTGGGATGCTGTCAAATGGCACAGTTTTGGCAGAGGTGCCTGATGAGAAAAACTTTCTTGGTCCATTGCCAGTGTTTATTTCTTTGTAATCATTTGACATAATATAGTCTCCAGTTTTGCTCGTTTGTTTTGATAGCGTACTTCATTATCGAATATTTTAAAATATTATCTTTTTTGGGCCTTAAGAATTGGTGATTGCTCCATAATTTATTAATTTTTCATTTAGCCAACGTCTATAAACTATCGAAATTTTATCAGATCTAATTGGTGTCTCCGCTCTTGATACTAGTGGCAATTTTTTTGGGATTTGATTTTCAAGTATTGGTTTGTCTTGCATGAATATAACCTGCATATACCAACGAACTTCTTCTTTAGTTGTGTTATCAGAAAGATAACACAAAAAAGAATGCACAATACAGTTTTCTTCATCGATAGGTTGGATGAATAATACAATATAATCCATCTTATCTTTGTGAATTGAATTTGCCTTATACAGTGCAACTGTTAAGGGCCTATATACTCTCCATTCATATGCTACTAAAAAGCCTTCAGTAGAGGCGGTTGACGCCTTGGGTTGATATAGTTCAACATTTGAAACGAAAATTTCATCATTAACTATTTCTACATTATAATCAGGTATTTCGGTATGCGGTTGCTCACCCAAGAAACCTGGATGCACCCAAGATAAATGACCTTGATCAAGAAAATTTTCTACTACCCTTAGACCAGATGTATTTACTTGCGTAGCTCCACCACTAATTACATGACGATCTTTATCTAAAGCTTCTGGGATATCGATAATTTGTCGTGTAGGACGTCCAAGAGATGTCCATATGAACCCATATTTTAACTTCACAGGTAATACTTTCTCATCTGTATAAACCTTAACACCACTATTTGGCTCCTCAGCTATTGTGATTTGTTTGCCAAATAATTGCGTGTTTATTGTTTTTTTCAGTTTGAGTTGAGAGCAGTCAGCTACAACATGCCAATCATTTAATAAAAAATTATCTTTGCAAGTCGTTGCCACTAATCTGCCCTCTTAACCTTATAAAATGGGAAAAGGCATAATGAGGCAGAAATTTTTTCATTATTTTCCCAAAGTAAGTCAATCTTTTGGGTCGTGTCAAAACATTCGCTATTTAAATGCCCAAAGCCAATTACTTTTTTTAATGTTGGGGACCAAACGATGCTTGTCACATATCCGATTTCCGTATCGTTTTGATATGCACTAACCGGATACCATCTTACTCTCTTGAATTCCTTTGGTTCCATATTTGATACATTCTGCCAATCAAGTTCAAGTCCAACTAATTTTTTGTGCTTCTTGGTCTTAGAATTTTTAGACAATGCATTGTAGCCAATGAACTTTTCAGATGAAAAGTCTATAAAATGACCCAAATTTAATTCATATGGTGATGCAGTAAATTCTGATGATGCATAAATCGCAGCGCCTCCCATCTCTTCTTTTGGTCCAGCACCTGTATAGTCGTAACCAGGAATTATGAGCCCCGCTTCAACTCTTGAAATATCTAACGCCCAACTGCCAACAGGTGTTATTCCAAACTTTTTTCCTGCGTTTTCTATGAGTTCCCAAATTTTTGGTCCTATCTCTCGAGGCGTCCAAATTTCGTACCCATGCTCACCAGTAAATCCTTGTCTCATGATTAAAACTTCATGATCATCAAACGCTAAGCGTTGGCATCTAGAGAATGGTAAATCCTTAACTTGTCCATTGGTGGCATCTTCAATCGTTTCTTTTGATTTGGGTCCCTGTAATGTTAAAATGCCATAGTTATCAGTTTCATCAGAAATAGTTACATCAAACCCAACTGCGTTGGAGGTCCACCAGTTCAGACCGGGGTCTGACGAAATAAAGAATGAGGTTTCGCTTTCGCAGACGACTAAGCCATCACCGACAGTTAAACCTTCTTTGTTACACCAGGGAGAAAAATATACTTGGTTATTCGTCATTTTCTTTATACTTCGCGGCATCATGTAATCAAGATATTTTACAGCTTCTTTCCCTGAAACTTTGTATTTAGCAAGTGGTGACATATCACCCATAGCCACGTTGGTTCTTATGGCTCTTAATTCACTTTCTTGGTCACTATAGGTGTCCACGACCATATAATTTCCCCATCGAAGCCATAATGCGTTTTCATTCAATTTTGCTGTACACTCAAGAAACGGGGTCCCTAAAAATATGGGTCTACCTTGCTCATTGTAGCTTAAGCCATCTTCAATAACTGTGTTATCCATTTTGTGTCCTAAGTTATTTAATATTAATATATTTGGGTTTGATTATTTGTACTCAAGTTCTGTCAACATCCACTCGTCAAGTATTTTTAAGTATTGTTGTTTTTGTTTATCTGGTGCGTATGAGGCTATAAAACTATTTCGAGCCAAATCACAAAGTTCTCTGTTTGAAAGGTTGAAACTTTCGGTCAATTTACAAAAATTATCCACTAAGTCGTTCTTCATAAATGGTGGATCATCTGAATTTATCGTCACAAAAGCTCCTTTGTCTCTTAATGGTATTGCTGGATGCTCCGAGATGTCATTATAAACCTTAATGCCTACGTTGCTCATGGGGCATAAAGTGAGGGGAATTTGTGTTTCTGCAAGATATTGAACTAACTTTTCATCCCGTATCGATTGATTTCCATGATCAATCCGATCGGGATCCATATTTGTAATAATGTCCCATACCCCAGCTGGTCCTGATGCGTATTCTTCGCCGCAATGGGCTGAAAGAAAAAATCCATTTTCTCTCGCAAGCTTAAAAGCTTCTTTATGTGGTGCTGCTGGATATCCCACCTCCTGACAATCAAAGCCCACGCCGACAATGCCTACGCTTTTAGAGTAAGGGAGGATCGATTTCACTAGATTAATTCCACTTTCAGGAGAGCGTGTTCTATCAATATCTGCTATAAAATAGAGGTCACGATTAAAATCTTCTTTTATTGCTTTTCGTGCTCGCGCCAAGCCAGTCATCATTACTTCCAAAGGCACTCTATGTTCATGAACTGCTTGATATGTGAACATTGCTTCCCTTCGTAAAATGTTTTGGCGTTCCATATCTTTACCTAGGTCATAAGCAGCTTCAAAATAGTCCTCTTCAGTTAGCATGACTTCTACTGTTTGAAGCCATTTACCTAAAAATTCTTCAAGATCCTTGAAATTGTGCCATTTTAGTGCTTCGGCGTGAGTTCTGTAAGGTAAGTTTAGACCATTTCTTTTTGCGACCTTTATTAAGACATCTGGATTTATAGAATCAAAATGAAGGTGCAATTCAGCTTTTGGCATTCGCTCAACGAATTCTCTAAGCTTGTTTTCAGTACTTCCAGTATGTTCCATGATAGATTCTCCCTTAGACGTCTCCACATTATTTGAATCGGATTAAAATTGGATATCTAAAATTAAAATATTATTATCGTATATTAATTTTAGCATATAATAATAATTTTATCTTAACAGATTTACTTGTTTAGTGAAATTTATTTGATTTGTTAGGTAAGGACTACTTTGGAAGAGAGCTTAGGGATTGATAATATGGATTTAACTGATCAGAATAAAATAATTAAAAATGGTTTTTTTAGAGGCACGCCATTTCATAATTCTAGTTCGTTAGATGTGGCTTCTGGTTTTTGGTACGGGTGGGGAGAGTACGCAATTCCAGACGTTTATTCATCAATGTATGAAGAGTTACATGCCATTAGAAATACGGCTGGTGTTATTGATATGTCACCTCTGCCAAAAATGTGTTTTGAAGGAAAGGATTCCGCAAATTTACTTGATAAATTGATGACCAGATCCATTTCGGACTTAGCTATTGGTCGGTGCCTGTATACGCCCTGGTGCAATGCAGATGGTTTGCTTATTGGTGATGGAATTGTTTTTCGATTATCAGAGAGGAAATATATTGTAGCCGGAGAAAATAGCATTTCTTGGTTCCAAAGTAATATAAATAATATGTCAGTTGAAGTAGTCGATAATACTCACGATTATGGTGTTTTATCAGTTCAAGGCCCTCATTCTGAAAAAATTGTTTCAAAAGCAATTGGAAAAAAATGGAAAGAACTTGATTTTTCTACTTTGGCTTTCCATACCATAGCAGGAGTTCAGGTATTTGTTGCGCGCCAGGGATTTACTGGGGAGAAAGGTTATGAAATTTGGACGCCGAGTTCGGAAGTTGCTAAAATTAGGGATACTATACTAGAGATTGGTGTTGAATTTGGTGCGCTACCAGTGGGTGAATACGCTGTTGATATTGCACGAACTGAAGCGGGATTAATATTGGTTTCTGCAGACTATGCCGGTGCTGGACCTGATGAAAAATGTGCAAATGTTACCGTTGATAAACAACTAACAATCTCCCCAATCGAAGCAGGCCTTTCAAGATTGGTTGAATATGATGATAGAAAATTTGTTGGCAAAGAAGCCTTAGAGGCATCTGCAAGTTTAAAGGATCAAAATTGTTTTTTGGGCCTTCATATTAATCTTCAAGATTTGATTGATATTTATGTAAAGGCAAAAAGACCGGATGAGATGTTGTCTCGGGTTTATTGGGGTTCAACCAAGGTCTATTTAAAAGGTAATATTATTGGTCGAGCTTCGAGTATTTGTTGGAGTCCAACACTTAACAAAACTATCGCATTTTGTTTTGTTAAGAGAGAAGTTATTGAAATAGGTGATAATATTGATCTTGAAATTAAAAGTGCCGATGGTTCTGTAATTGGCTTGGTCTCAGCGAATGTTGTTAATTTACCCTTTGTCAAAATAAAAAGATCTGAAAATTAATTAATCAAATATTTCTGATTTCATTGGGAGTTTTGTCAAAATGAGATTTAATTTGCCTACAAAAGTGAGGAGTGCTTTTATATCCGCTATCATAAGCAATTTCTTGTTGACTTAGATTGGTTTCCATTAGCAATTTTCGAGCATATCTGGCACGTTTGGCCCAGATATATCTGGATGGTGTCATTCCAATGTATCTTTGGAAGGAATTGATCAAGTGTTGCTCAGATACAGTTGCAATTTTTGCTAAAGTTGAAACTTTTAAATTTTCATCATTAAAATTACCATCCACAAAATCTTTGGCGATTAATAGAAAATTTGGGTAAAGCTTGTAATCTTCGTCCTTCCTTAATTCAAAGCAGTGTGAACGCATACAGGCATAGCCAATGGCATTTCGGTATTCCTTTGACAAGTAATCGGACTCTTTATCTAATGATATACCAATGTTAAGTTGTGTTTTTTCACTATTGGCTATTAATCTAACATTAGAATTCTTATTAAGGTTTAAGGACACTCCGATATTTAATAAAGATTTTAATTCTTTGGAAATTGGAATGATTTGCCCAATTCCCGAAATCGTATTGAAATATTTTAAACCCATTTTACCAAAATATCCCTCACATGAAATAATGGTGTTGCTTTGATGTTTTTTATGCCAAAAAGTAAAAGATTCAGTGCTCGCGAACATACTGCAAAAACCTTCTTCAATATCTTTTTCGACGCCATCATATTGAACTGCACATGATCCTTTTTCCACATATACGAGTACAAAATAAGGCCCAGGTATAGGTCCATATTTGATAATTTTTTTATGAGAGTATCTACCAAATAAAAAAGAATTAAGATGATTGATGAATTGGTGCATGTGTCTCGTTTTAAGTTGTTGCTTTTTTTTATCTTACTTTAATTTGCGATAATAAAATAGAGTAAATAGATATTTATTTAAATTGGATTCTATGATGATATTTTTCATCGATAAAGGGAAGAGTTTTAAGTATGAGTTTGATTTGTAAAGATCCTGTTATGTTAAATCAGTGGCAACCTATTTGTTCATTAGATGATATAAATATTGCCAAAAGAACTCTTCATACGATGCTCTTGGGAGAAAAAATTTCGTATATGATGTCTGACGAAAGACAAGTCTTAGTTTGGCGAAAGGATGTAGAGTATGAGAAATTACCAACTAAATTGGCTTACGGATTTGTTTGGGTTTGTTTAGGCGAGCCACCAAAAACTTTCTTTTCGTTTCCCGAATTTGATGAGCCGGATCGCAGGAATGTACAAACTGGCGCTTTTGGTGTTAATGTTTCTCCGGGTCGTGCTGTTGAAAATTTTCTTGATATGGGGCATTTCCCTTATGTACACACTGGAATTCTGGGTGAAGAGCCCCATACTGAGGTA
>Ga0206679_10001793_pt1 | contig 17621 bp, 20 predicted proteins | sample M110012015metaG_FD_155464 | JGI IMG/M metagenome (GOLD analysis project Ga0206679, IMG submission 155464) | Ammonia-oxidizing marine archaeal communities from Monterey Bay, California, United States - M1 100m 12015 | ecosystem: Environmental > Aquatic > Marine > Intertidal zone | place: USA... | reverse complement strand
CCCAATCATTTGGGAAAGGAAACTTTAAAGCGTTATTTGAATCCATAGAGGCAGAACAAGAAAGAAGAGGAACTTTATAATATGTTAAAAATAGGAGACAAAGCACCCGTAATAAATTCCATTGATGAGAATGGTGATGCAATTACTTTAGAACAGTTTAAAGGGAAGAAAGTAGTATTGTATTTTTATCCAAAAGATATGACTCCAGGATGTACGGTACAATCGTGTAATTTGAGAGACAACTACCAATTGCTTTTGGATAAAGGTTATCTGGTGTTGGGTTGCTCGGCTGATAGTCCTGCAAGGCATGTTAAGTTTATTGAAAAGCACGAATTACCATTTCCTCTTATTTCTGATGAAAGCAAAGAAGTACTAAATGCTTATGGAGTTTGGGGGTCCAAAAAATTTATGGGTAAGGAATATGATGGGATACACAGAACTACTTTTGTGATTGATGAAAATGGAATAATAGAAGATATTATTACTAAAGTAAAGACCAAAGAACATACTACTCAGATTTTGAAATAAATTTTTATATTTGCTTAAACCTTTTTCCTAAAAACAGAAAAACCCACTCAATTGAGTGGGTTTATTTTTTGCGGGCCTTACGGTCCTAAGTTCGAACTTTTTCTAGCACTTCATTGAAATTATAAAATTTCCAAATAAAGCCTTCTTTTTTTAATTTATCTACATTTATAGATACATCTGTATTGATGATTTGACTTCTTTTCCCTAAAAATAATCTTATTATAAAAGAAGGTATTCTAATGATTAAAGCATATGGGAATAATCTTTCTTTTATCTTCTTAATAAACATCTCTTGAGAAATTGGTTTTGTTGTCGCTAAATTATATGCACCTTTATAATTCTCATTAGTTATTGCTTCTTTAATGAAGTTAGCTGCATCATCTACATGTATCCAACTTATTTTCTTTTTTTTTGATCCAATTACAACTCCAATACCTAACTTCATGCTGAGAAGATTATATTTCAAAAAAGCTGTTTCTTGATTCATTAATAATGATATTCTCATTTGAACAACACGACTTCCAATTTTTTTAAACTCCTGTGCAGATTCTTCCCAATCTGAGGCCATTCTGGCTATCCAGTCAGTCCCAATTTTATCCTTTTCAGATTTTATACCCCTTGCATTTAAACCATATATTCCTATTGCAGAGGTAGATATAAAAGTTTTGGGTGAAATATTTAATTGTTTACATTTATTAAATAATAAGTTTGCTGCACGAATTCTACTTTGATGCATTAATCTTTTATTTTTTTTTGTCCAGCGTTTTAGTATAGGGTATCCTGATAAGTGAATAATATGTTTGCAATTTTCTAACGCTCTTTCATCAATTTCATCTGTTGATGTGTTCCAATAATAGATATTTTTATTATTAACTCTTTTTTTATTACTGGTTAATCCGATAATTTCATAATTATCTTTCAATAATTCTGTTGTTCTTCTGGCTAATGAACCGCTATATCCAGTAATAATAATACGCTCTTTCACTAAGGTAAAATTCTAAATTATTTAGTGATTAAATTTATAAATTCATCAATGCTTGAGATAGTAGATAGTTTTTGGAAACGTTCTTCAGTAATTAAATTTTCATTAATAATCGCATGTATTTTTGATTCAGAAAAATGAGTTTCAAGGAAGTTAGTTATCTCTATTAAGTCTAATTTGGAAGTATTTGAAACAATAGAAAATAATATATTATCTATTTTATTTTTGTCTTTTAAAGATAATAATAAGGAATGCGGTAAATTTTGACCAAGGTAAACAACATTATGACCGTTCATTTTTAAGATTAAATAAGCAAATAATAATGCTATATCATGCAGTTCGTTCTTAGGTAGAAATAGCACCCAGTTTTCTTTAGGTGATTTTTTATATCCATTTTTTTCTATTTCTTTATAAATCTTAGTTCTTATTAACTCTGAAAGAAAATGTTCTTGAGATGGGCTGACTTCATCATTCATCCACAGTATCCCGATTCTGTTTAATGCCGGCAATATAACATGCTGATAGCATGCAATAATCCCAATATTTTTTTTGCATTTCTCATAGGTATTATGAAATAGTAGTTGATTGAATGATATTGATGATTCAATAATTTTAGATATATATATTGAGTGCTTATTAGTATTGTCATTATTATTTAATTCATCATTAATAAGGCTGTCTATCTGTTTTGAAGATAGTTTAGTTAAAACAGACATCTTAAAACCCGCATCTACAAGTGCTCTATACCTAAGAGCCTTTAGAATCATACTATCATCATAATACCTTATGTTAGTTGATGTTCTGTGTGGATTAACAAAGCTATACCTGTTCTCCCATGTTCGTATCAATATTTTGTTTAACCCAGTTATTTTTGAAAATTCATCAATACTATATTTATCCATTAGTTTTGTATTTGTTAATAGAGTGCAAATATATTAATTTATATAGATGTATAGTAAATATATTAAAATATTATACAAACTGTATAGAATATTAAAAAATAAGTTATACATTTGTGCCATGTTAAATGATTATAATATTATAGGTTCAGGTTTTTCTGCATTAAGTGCAGCCGCTTCATTAGCTAAAGAAGGCGGAAATGTAAAAGTCTTTGAAAAGAACAGCGCTTTAGGAGGGAGAGCTAGGCAATTTAGTGAGGATGGTTTTGTTTTTGATATGGGCCAAGCTGGTATTGGATGCCAGATATATTTGAGGATTTTTTTAATAAATTTGATAAGAATACATCCGACTATTATAATCTAATAAAGTTAGATCCTGGTTTTCAGATAATATTTGACATCAATCATGCAATAAAAATTAATAGTAGTTTTTCTGATGTTTTGAATTTATTTGAGAGTTATGAAAAAGGGGCAGGAGATAAATTAAAGAAATTTATAGATGATGCTGAGATTAAATATAATCTAGCAGTTAAATGTTTAATGTACCAGCCTGGGGTTAGTTTTTTTGAGTTATTTCAAAAAGATGTTATTAAGAATCTTAGAAAAATGAGTCTCTTTTCATCATACAGAAAACTTGTCGCAAAACATTTTACAAATCCTTTTCTAAGAAATATTCTAGAGTTCCCAGTACTTTTCTTAGGATCTTCTCCAAAGGATACACCTGCGCTTTATAGTTTAATGGCGTTTTCAGGATTAAAACAAGGCACCTATTATCCAATTGGGAGTTTCTCAAGGTGCCTTACAAACATCAGGTTTGTATAGAAACAATTCAAATGCAAACTATCCTTATGATATAGGCTCAGCTATAAATATTACAAGTTCTAGTGCTAATACTGCCCCATTAAGTTATTATTACTTCTTTTACGATATTGAAGTTGAGGTCTTATGTGATGATATCTCATCAGGAATTAACACACCTAATAGTAATAAAAAGTTAATTAAATATGTAGATGTATTAGGAAGAACTAATACTCTATCAAATACCTTCTTATTTTACATCTATGATGATGGAACAGTTGAAAAAAAGATAATTATTGAATAAATAAAAACCCACTCAATTGAGTGGGTTCTTTATTGGTGTTCCTCTCGTTCCTAAGTTCGAACTTTTTTAGAAGATTTTTACGCTTAGATATTTAAAAGTCGATTCCCAGATGTACTCCAAACATATAATGAAGACCTTCTTGCTCTATACCTATATCAATTTGTGGTCCAATATGTAATTCTCCAAAAGGTATTTCATATGCTAATTCAACATGTTGTGCAAACTGATATTCAGTTTCTTCTTCATGTCCGTCATCATGCCCTTCATTATGTTCTTCTTCTGATACTCTAAGAATACCTGCAGCATAAGCTACTGTGATTCCAAAATCAAAACGATATAAACTAATTAGTGATAATGAATGATGGGCATGATCATCTAGTATCGTTTCAAATGAGATTCCTGCTCCTAGTTTATTATTTAATGCAATACCTTTTATGTAATGAGCATGAAACCCTAGTGAATTTTCATGCTCTGGGATGACCCCTAATCCTATAGCGAATTCGTTATTATGAGAATGACCTTCATGAGAATGGTTTTCTTCATCATGATTATGTTGAGAAAAACAAAATAGAGGTGAGATAATAAGTAGTAGTAATATTTTTTTCATAGGCGCTAAAATAATAAAACAAATTAATAACGCTATTGATATAAATAAATTAAAGGAAATGTTAAATCAGATAGAAAATCCTATTGATTATATCAATGCAATAACAAAGCTTTTACCATTCATAATTGGAAAGAAAAAGGAGTATGAAGAAGTTGAAGAAATGGAACCAATTAATATAGTTATTAACTTTGAAGACTAATATTTGGCCTATCAACCGGCCTATTAAAAAACAAAATCCTTTAATTCACTAGAAGAAAAGGACTTTATTGTTGCAGTGAGGAAGGGATTCGAACCCCCGAAACGATTTCTCGTTTACACGCTTTCCAAGCGTGCGCCTTAAGCCACTCGGCCACCTCACTAAAAGTTTTGCAAATCTATTAAAATTTAGTTGCTTATTTCTCCTCTTAAGGGTTTTATAAAAAGAGATTTCTTTTCTTCTGTAGTATCACATAATCCATCTAAAAACATAAGTTTTGTAATGGCAGTTTCAGTGGTCATATCGTTTGCACTAATTATCCCTATTTTGTGGAGTTCGGAGCTGGTTTCATATTTCCCTTGTGTTACTTCTCCCGCAAGACACTGACTACAATTCACGATACATTTTCCTGCTTCAATTGCATTTTCTAATAGTTTTAAAAACCATTTTCTGTTTGTAGCATTTCCTGCTCCAAAGGTTTCTATTATTATATTGTTGGCCGAATTTAATATTGCCGAAACTACCTTTTCGCTTATGCCAGGAAATAGTTTTAGTACCGCTATATCTTCCGAAAGTTTAGTGTAAACTTTCAAACTTTCCTTTTCAGATTTGTAGAAGTTTCTTTTATTGTATTTTATATTTATTCCCACATCTGCCAAAGTTGGGAAGTTAGGAGAGTTAAAAGCCTCAAATTGTTCCGAATTTACTTTTACTGTTCGGTTTCCTCTCAATAGTTTGTCTTCAAAATATACACAGACTTCTTTTATTTTTCCGCTAGCCGCAATTTCTATGGAAGTGATGAGGTTCTCTTTTGCATCTGTTCTTCTGGCACCAATAGGTATTTGGCTTCCTGTAAATATTACTGCTTTTTGTAATCCCTCCAACATAAAGCTAAGTGCAGAAGCAGAATAAGCCATAGTATCCGATCCATGCAGTACAACAAATCCATCCATTTCTGAATAGTTTCTTTCTATTATTTCAGCAATTTCAATCCAATATTTTTTATTCATATTAGAGGAGTCAATCACCTGTTTTATGGAGGTATGATGCACCTGTATTTCCGAATTTTGTAATTCAGGAATGGAGGAGGTGAGTTTGCTGAAATCTACTGCCTTTAACGATTTCTCTACAGGATCTTTTTGCATTCCTATAGTTCCTCCAGTATATATTAGTAAAATATTTTTCATCATATTTTAAATAATTTCTGTGCGTTTTTAGTTGTTATATTTGCTATCTCTTCCATGCTTAATTCCTTTACTTCAGCAAGTTTTTCTGCAATATTAACAATATATTTACTTTCATTCCTTTTTCCTCTGTTAGGAGTTGGAGTTAAGTAAGGAGCATCTGTTTCCAGGATAAGATGTTTCATATCTATTTTTTCTATGGTTTTATCTACTCCCGCATTTTTAAAAGTTAATACTCCACCAATTCCCAAATAGAAATTCCCAAGGTTAATTACTCTTTTTGCATCTTCTTCATTTCCGGTAAAACAATGAAATACTCCACTTAAATTTTCATCATTTAGTTTTTCTACAATCTCAATGGCTTCATTAAACGAATCTCTAACATGAATAGCAATAGGTAGTTGGTGTTTTTTGGCAAGTTCTATCTGAAAAATAAAAGCTTCTTTTTGTATGTTTAAGGTTGATTTATCCCAATGTAAGTCGAGTCCAATTTCTCCCACTGCAATAAATTTCTCTTTTTGTAGCATTTCCTCTACATGCAGAAGTTCCTTTTTCATTGTGTCGGATTTTACATCACAAGGGTGTAACCCCATCATAGGATAACAATTTTCAGGATAGGTTGCACATAAGTCCATCATAGCAGTGGTGTATTCAGAACTGATGTTGGGGAGCAACATTTTTGTTACTCCATTTTGTATTGCATTTTCCACAACATCATTTCTGTCGTCCTTAAATTGTTCAGAATAAAGGTGTGCGTGAGTATCTATAAAATTCATACTGCAAAATTAGGATAATTTCTTTAGTTTTACGCTCGTGCAAAAACCATTAAAAATATTAGTTGTTCGTTTCAGTTCTATTGGCGATATAGTGCTTACTTCTCCTGTGGTGAGAATCTTGAAGAAACAACTTGCTGCTGAGGTACATTTTATTACAAAGAATTCTTTTAAATCTATAGTGGAGAATAACCCAAATATTGATAAAATTCACACTATAAAAGACTCCGTTTCGGAAGTTTTAGAAGAAGTGAGAGCAGAGAATTATGATTGGATTATTGATTTGCACAATAATTTACGCTCTGCACAATTAAAAAGGATAAAGGTAAAATCAAAGAGCTATAATAAACTTAATTTCCAAAAATTTTTACTTACTAATTTCGGGATAAATACAATACTAAAAAGCCATACTGCCGATAGGTATTTGGATGCTGTTTCTCATTTAGGAGTAGTAAATGATGGATTTGGGTTGGATTATTTTCTGAAGAAAGAGGATAAAATAGATCTCTCTGATTTTGAAAAACCATATACCACATTTGCAATTGGAGGAACTCATTTTACCAAAATATTACCTATTGAAAAGATAATTTCAATCTGTAATAAACAAAAAAAACAAGTTATATTAATTGGAGGGGAAGAGGATTTTGAAAGAGGTGAGGAAATTATGAAATCCTGTAATAATGTAATAAATACTTGTGGAAAATACAGTATTAATCAATCGGCATATATTGTAAAAAACTCGGATTTACTAATAACACACGATACGGGAATGATGCACATTGCAGCCGCTTTTAAGATGAAAATATATTCTGTATTTGGAGGTACTCATCCTAGTTTAGGATTTACTCCTTATCTTCCAAATACGGAGAATAAAATTATTGAAGTAGAAAATTTAAATTGTAGGCCTTGTCACCGATTTGGAAAAAATAATTGCCCAAAAGGACATTTTAAGTGTATGAATTTAATAGATGAAAATCTATTTATTGAATAAAGCTTTCAATTCTGTAGCATCTTCTGCTTTCATTTTACCCGCTAATATTAAAGAAAGTTGTCTTCTTCTCAGAGCTGCAACAAACCTCTCTTTTTCTACTTTAGTTTCTGGAGTTACTTCTGGTACAGATGTTGGTTTATTCATATTTCCAACAGCAACAAAAGTGTAAATAGCTTCATTACATTTTGTTTTTATTCCCGATTGAATATCTTCCGTCCAAACATCAATAATTATCTCCATTGAAGAAGAAAATGCTCTAGAAATATTTGCTTCCAAAGTAACTACAGAAGCTTGTGGTATAGGATGTCCGAATGAAACATTGTTTACTGCTGCAGTAACACAGTTTCTTCCAGAATGACGAACAGCAGAAATAGCTGCAACTATATCCATCCAATGCAGAAGTCTTCCTCCCATTAGGTTATTTAGGTTGTTGGTGTCGTTTGGTAAAACAATTTCTGTTTGTATAGTCCGTGATTCGGATGGAGTTTTTGGAGTCATATTATAAGGATAAAATCCAAGCAGATTTATTATCTGATTTTAAAATGTTTAATGCAGAAGTAGCTTCTTCTTTTGTTTCAAAACTATCAAAACAAACTCTAATTAATCCACCTTTGGTTTTTCCAACAATGGATGAGTTATGATTTTCAGATTGTAATTGTTTTACAAATCTCTCCGCATTTTTTTCCTTGCTAAAAGCTCCCGCTATTATGTGAAAATTCTTTTCAATAATTATCTCTTCTTCAATTACTACTTTAGGAATTTCAATAACTTCTTCTATTATTGTTTCTGTCGGCGCAATCTCTATGGTTTTAGTGTTAACTTCTGTAGTAGTTACATCCCTTTCAAAAATAGAAAATGGATTTAAGTTTGCCATTTGAGAGTATACAATATTTATTTTATCTTCTTGTGTAATACTTATTAAAGATAAACCAATAATTGGAAGTAAAATAGCTGCTGCTCTCCATACTTTTGTTCTCCCAGTTTTGGTGGAAATAGGAGTTATAATTTGTTCTACTTTTTTATCAATTATATCTATCCTTTTAGTTTGTTCTGGTTTTAATCCGAAAGAATCTAAGTTGTAATTTGTAAACGAATCTTGTAAAAATAAAACATTTCCATCTTTTCCAACAGAAAGAAGTCCTACTTTTTCTAATCTGTATGTTCGGATGCTTTCCAATTTTTTGTTTATAATTTTTACATAGTTTGAAACTAAATTTTTTGCATTCTCATTAGAAACTCCTTCAGAGTTAGCAATATGATTTATAAGTAAACCATCATTAGTTTGCAAGTTTTTATTAAATAAAATCTCTTTAGATGGAGGGTGGATAGTTCCAGTAGTTTTATTTAGAATTGAGGGCTTATTATTTCCTATAAACCCACCGAATTCAGGTATAATTACACAGTCGTGTAAAAATAATAGTTCCGAAACGTATATTGCAATTGAATTATTCATCTTGGCTAAATTAGTTATTTTTTAGATGAGATCTACTAATCTTTTTAATATCTTCCATCTGATCTACTGATATAGGGTCAAAATCTGTAATCCCTACTTTAATATTGTAATTATGATCCATCCAACGAACTTGTTCTAAATTAAGCTCCTTTTCTTTTTTTGTAGGTTTCAAATGAATAATTTTTTCTAGAATATCTTCTCTAAAAGCATAAATACCAATATGTTTAAATGTTTCTTCAGTATTAAATACTTCCTCTTTTAATAAATATTTCCTTTCAAAGGAAGTAGCGGTATTGTTCTCATCAAAAAATACTTTTACCTTATTTTCATTAGTGTAAACACTGAAATCTTCTATTTTTTTTGCCAATGTAGCTATCTTAATGTCTTGTTCTTCAAATAAAGTAATAAGTTCTGTAATTTGTTGTGGATCTATAAAGGGCTCATCCCCTTGTATATTTACAATTATATCAAAATGTTCCTCTAATTTTTCTACTACTTCTCCACACCTATCAGTTCCACTTTCATGTTTTTTAGATGTTATCATAACCGTCCCTCCAAATGATTTAACATGAAAAGAAATTCTTTCATCATCAGTAGCAACAATAACTTTATTTAAAAGTTTGCACTTTGATGCTTGTTCGTATACTCTCTGAATCATACTCATCCCCATAATGTCAGCAAGAGGCTTTCCAGGGAATCTGCTAGAGTTGTATCTGGCGGGTATTATTCCTATAACTCTCATTAAATTTTCATATTACATTGAAGAGCGATAGTTCGTGGTGGCATCATGTTTGCTGGCCTACTCATATATTCGGTATTGAATAGATTATTTACAACTAAGCTGATTTTTGTCACTGTATTTAGCTGATAAGAAGCTCTGAAATCTACAATAAAATCTCCATTTTTAAATTTATCTCTAGCTTCATTGACATCTTTTATTACCGTCGCAATAATTGAATTAGTGAATGCATAATCAATATTTCTCATAAAATCATTGTATCGACAACTGCCTCCAAAAGAAAGTTTCTTATATGTTAATTCTGCATCAATTTTTACAACATGCTTATATCTATATTTTAAAACTGTTGTATCTGCACTGCTATTATTATATGTTAACTCCTCTAATAGTGGATAATAATTACCAAACCCATCTGTTTGAATGTAATTATTTGTATAATATACATAATTAGGATTTAATGATTTTGTATTCATAAAAGTATATCCTGCTAATAGATTTACATTTATCTCTGGACTTATTTTCCCTTTTCCTGTAAATGATAATTCCATTCCGCTAACTCTAGTCTTACCAACATTTACTGACTTAAAACCAATTCCACTGAATACATAATTATCATTAGTATCTATGGTAATCAATACTGTGTCCCCCCAATTTCCAAAGTTGAATTCCATCATGTCGTTATACTCCATTATAAATGCAGCGGCATCAATATATCCCATCCAGTTTCCTATCTTTACTCCTTGTTTCAATCCGATTTCCGCACTCCATCCTGTTTCCGGTTTTAGTTCGGGATTGGCAAAAATTTCCACCCCAGAATAGGTTGTAGAAATAAACATTTCGGCCATTGAAGGAAAACGGAAACCTTGTCCCCAAGAACTTCTTAAATAAGTGGCTTCTGCAATCTGATAATTTGCTCCAGCTCGAAATACAGGTTTTGACGCTATATAACTATTTATAGTATCTTCATTTATAATAAAATCTTGTTCGGATGATACTTGAAAATATTCATATCTGCTACCAAATGAAAGATTGATTTCCCCCCATTTTTTATCTAATTGGGCATAAAGAGAATGATTTTTTCTACTATTATGCCCTTGAAATAAATCTGATTTTGCAATTACTAATTTGTTTGTTGTACCAGAAGTAACTCTTAAGTTTAGATGTTTAAAATGGTGTTGCCATTGGTAGTCAGAATAAAATATCTCTGATTGGTTATCTTGTTGATCGTCCATTCCATTTGTACTATTGTCGTTATTTACAAATAGATATCTTGTTCTCAAATTATGAGTATTATTTTCGTTTACATATTGTATAAATGGATCAACATTATAAGTATTACCACTTGTAGTAGTAACAGAAGAATCTAAAGGTATATAAGCTTGGTCAATTCCGTTCCAAATAATAGCAGATCCTGTCGATTGTAATAGGAAGTTCCCGTTTATTCCATAAGATAATCCAGAATATTTTTTAGAGTGATAGTTAGTATTAAAGTTAAATCTTTTTCGGTCTGTTATTTCTCCAAATCTGTATCCCTCATCTTTAAAATAATTTCCTCCAATAGTTAAATCTAACTTACCTATTTTACGGGAGTGAGAGAATTCCGTACCATAATATTGTTGCCTGTCGTCTCCCCACCAATTTAACACATCTCTTTTTGCATGGTCAGTAACTCCAAAGTGGGTTGTTATCTTTGTAAAACCTACAGAAGAATGTTTTTCAATTTCAGTTTGTTTTGGGAAAGCAGTTCGTATATTTATTACTCCATTTAAAGCAGAAGATCCATATAGAGCAGAAGAGGCTCCTTTTATCACTTCAATTTGATTGATGTTTTCAGTTGCAATTAGTTTCCATTGTACTTGTCCTGCATCTCCTGATATTAAAGGCATGTCATCTACCATTACTAATACTCTACTCCCCGCACCGTAACTCCATCCGCTACCCCCTCTAATATTCGCTTGTCCGTCTGTAATGTTTACCCCAGGGACTTGGTCCATAGCAGTTTGTATGTTGGTAGTATTTTTATTTTCAATTAAAGATGGACTAATTACTTCCATAGAAACAGTAATTTCCTCAATTTTTTGTTCGAATTTTCCTGCGGAAATTACAACTGTACCAATTTGTTGGCTAGCAGATTTCATCTTTATATTAAATTCAGCCTGTCCATCAATTTCTTTTACAATGGTTTCGTATCCTATGTATTTAAAGGTGATAGTATTTTCATCTTCTCTAGGAATTATACTAAAACTTCCATCAATATTTGTAGTTGTTCCGTTTGTATTACTAAGTATAACATTTACACCAATTAAAGATTCTTTAGTATCCGCATCTGTTATTGTTCCGCTAATGCTTTGTGCGTAAGAGGTTGAGATTGAAGTAAAAAGCAGTACAATAGATAAATATTTTCTCATATTTTTACATTTTAAAGAAAACAAAGATATACAAATCCATGAAATCAGGCAATGATTTAATATATAAGATAGCCCTTTCTCATATAAAGGGAGTTGGAGATATTACAGCAAAGAAGTTAATTTCTCATTGCGGAAATGCAGAATTAGTGTTTAAGGAAAATAAAAAATCCTTAGCTTCTATTTCCAATATAAATAAGAAAACTATTGATTTTATAAATTCGGAAGAAGCTTTGAGAATTGCAGAAAAGGAGATAAAGTTTATGGAAAAGAATAATATAAATCATTTGTTTTACATAGATAAAAATTATCCGAATAAATTGAAATTGTGTTTAGACTCTCCTGTAAACTTATATTATAAAGGAAATATAGATTGGAATAAACAGAGATTTATTTCTGTTGTTGGTACCAGAAAGTGCACTTCATTTGGGAAAGAGTTTACAGAGAATATAATCACTGAACTAGCTAAATATAATATTGTAGTAGTTAGTGGGTTGGCTTTTGGAATTGATATTTCGGCACATAAGGCTGCTCTAAAAAATAATTTGAATACAGTTGCTGTGTTAGCTCATGGATTGGATAGAATATACCCTTCACAGCATTCTTCTATTGCTGAAGATATAGTTAAAAATGGAGCCTTACTTACTGACTATAAAGGTGGAACTCCTCCTGATCGTCAGAATTTCCCCAGTAGAAATAGAATTGTAGCGGGTATTTCTGATGCAACTATTGTAATAGAAAGCAGTAAGAAAGGAGGGTCGTTAATTACGGCAGATATTGCAAATTCGTATAACAGAGATGTATTTGCCGTGCCCGGTAAGCCTACTGATAAACAATCGGAAGGATGTAATATTTTGATAAAAAACCATAAAGCAATTTTGTTAGAGGACGTAAATGACATTATAAAAAATTTAAATTGGGACTTACAAAAAACTTCTGTTCAGCAATCTCTTTTTATTGATTTAACAACTGAAGAAGAATTAGTGTTAGATATTTTGAAAGAAAATCAGTTACATATTGATGATATAAAGCAACGCTTACAATGGGGAAGTTCTATAGTAGCAAAACATCTTTTGCAAATGGAATTTAAAGATATAATAAAATCTCTGCCTGGAAAAATATATAAAAGAAGAATGTAAAGATTTTGGGTATTAAAAAAATACTATACATTTGCCAAAATATTGTTAAAAATAAAAACTTAAATTTAATATAAAATAATGGAAACAAAAGTTCAGGATTTTATGAATGGGGTAACTGAAAAGAACCCAAACGAAAAAGAATTTCTACAAGCTGTAGAAGAGGTAGCAGAAGCGGTTATTCCTTTTATGGAAGAGAATCCAAAGTATAATAACAAAATGTTGTTGGAAAGAATGGTAGAGCCAGAAAGAGTATTAATGTTTAGGGTGCCATGGTTGGACGATAACGGAAATACACAAGTAAACAGAGGATACAGAGTAGAATTTAATTCTGCAATTGGCCCTTATAAAGGTGGATTAAGATTTCACCCATCTGTAAACTTATCTATCCTTAAGTTTTTAGGATTCGAGCAAGTATTTAAAAATTCACTTACAACATTACCAATGGGTGGAGGTAAAGGGGGTTCTGATTTTAATCCTAAAGGAAAATCGGATAATGAAGTAATGAAATTTTGTCAATCTTTTATGACGGAATTATGTCGTCATATCGGTCCAAATACGGATGTTCCTGCTGGGGATATTGGTGTTGGTGGTAGAGAGATTGGCTTTATGTTCGGACAGTACAAAAGAATAAGAAACGAATTTACAGGAGTACTTACTGGTAAAGGAATGAGCTGGGGTGGTTCTTTAATTCGCCCAGAAGCAACAGGATACGGAAATGTATATTTTGCACAAAACATGTTATCTGTAAAAGGAGATTCTTTTGCTGGGAAAACAGTTGCAATTTCTGGTGCAGGAAATGTAGCTCAATACGCTTGCCAAAAAGCTACAGAATTGGGTGCTAAAGTTGTTACTCTTTCTGACTCTTCAGGATATATTTATGATGCAAACGGAATTGATGGGGAGAAATTAGCATTTGTAATGGAGCTTAAAAATGTAAGAAGAGGAAGAATTAAGGAATATGCTGATAAATTTGGTTGTGAATTCCATGCAGGAGCAAGACCATGGTCAGTAAATTGTAATATCGCTTTGCCTTGTGCAACCCAAAATGAGCTGAATGAAGAAGAAGCGAAAACTTTGGTAGCTAACGGATGTATGTTGGTTTCGGAAGGAGCAAACATGCCAACAACTCCTGAAGCGATTGAAGTATTCCAAAATGCAAAAATCTTATTTGCCCCTGGTAAAGCATCTAATGCTGGTGGGGTTGCTACTTCAGGTTTGGAGATGAGTCAAAACTCACTTAGAATGAATTGGACTAGAGAAGAAGTGGACGCTAAACTGAAACAAATTATGGAAGATATTCATTCTTCTTGTACAGAATATGGGACAGAAGGTGATTTTGTTGATTATGTAAAAGGAGCTAATATTGCAGGATTTGTAAAAGTTGCAGACGCTATGTTAGATCAAGGTGTAGTATAATTTATATTATATAGTATATTTAAAAAGGAGGCTTTTGCCTCCTTTTTTTGTAGGGATATGTTGAGGATGTTATATAAAACATAATAAATGTTAATTTAATTGAGCAGAATTTATATATTTGCTAAAACCTAGCTAGTCCTTAGCGAACGAAAATTGATAATTTTATTGGAAAGAATTTACAACCCATATAAAAGTGTTGCGAATCATTAGTTGAAAAAATAAAAGGGGAAGCCGAAAACCTTATAAGAGTAGGCAAAGTTTAAAAATAAAAATTATGAAAGAACTAATAACAATTTTTGGAACATTCTTAATTGCTTCAGCAGTATTAACATCATGTAGTGATTCAGAGTCTCAAGTAAATTCATTAGCACAAGAATATTGTGAGTGTGCAGATATAAGATTATCTTATGATAACAACCTTGATATCTTAGAAATTGAAACATGGTATAAATCTCTGCATTGGAAAGATCAAAATGAAGTTAACTTAGGTAAATATCCAGATGGAGTTGATTCTGTTAAGGCCAAACAACATTTTGAGAATATTCCAAAATCACTAAAAAACCTCTCTCTTTATTATAAATGTATTGAAGGAATACAGAAAGAACACGAAACTAAACTTAAGGATACAACTTTTGTGAATCTAATCAAAGATGAGATTAACATTATTTGTCCAGAAGCTTCAGAAATATTAAAATAAAAATTATGAAAAAGACAAAACAAATTTTAGGATTGATATTGATTTGTGTTATTTCCTTATTTTCTTGCGGAGAAGAAGTGAAAGAGCAGAATGAAACACATCAAGTTACAACAGAAGTTCCTGATGTCCTAATATCAAATACTGAAGTGAGTGAATATTTTGCTACTTTAGATTTATTTATGGGAGAATATATTTCTATGGTGGAGAGTATTGTAGAGACATCACAGGAAGCAGAAAAAAATGGTGGAGAACCAAGTTTTGGAGATATTATGAGTATGACTACAGATCTTACTGGTTCTATGATGAAAATGGCTCCGTTAATAGAAAGGTTAGGTGAATTAGAAAAAGAGGCTGATATTCTGAAGGGAGATATGACTTCAGAAGAACTAGAGGCTTTTATGAATACTTATACTAAAATCATGATGAGAATCATGGAGATGGGACAAAAATTACAATAAAATTAACTTAAAATAAAAAAAATGGAAAACAAAACAACTGTAACAACACACAAAAAAGGATTACTAATGTCATCTGTACTTATATTAGGTTTTATAACTTTCTTTTTTGAAATATTAATAGGAACTTTTGGTTTAATTGGATCTTCTGTACTTGGATTTTTATCATTTCTGTTTGGGGAAACAGAAGCTTCAGGAGTAGTAAGTTCTTTAATACAAATAGCATCTGGTGTAGTTGGTATATATGGAGCTAAATTACTTTGGAAATTAGAAGCAAAAGGACTTTTAATTTTTATTGGAGCACTTGCTCTATCTATTATTGCAAAAATAATACCAGGGGGTATTTTCCCAACTATATTAATTGGTATTTATGCGGTTTGGATATTAATTATTCTTGTTAACAAGAAAAAATTAGATTAATCATAAAGTTTCATATGTAAGTGTTTGGTAATAACAATCTAGATAGAAATAAAAGGAGGCTTTTGCCTCCTTTTTTTATTTGTGTACTTTTGTACTCCCAAAAAATAAATTATGTACGGTAAACTTAAGCAACAACTACAGACAGAACTTGATAACATTAAGGAAGAAGGTCTGTATAAAGATGAAAGAGTAATTACAAATCCTCAAGGGGCACTTATTAAAGTGAGTTCTGGTGAGGAGGTTCTGAATTTTTGCGCCAATAACTATTTAGGTTTGTCCTCTCATCCTGAAGTAATACAAGCAGCAAAAGATACTTTAGATACACATGGGTATGGTATGTCTTCTGTTCGTTTTATTTGTGGCACACAAGATATTCATAAAAACCTAGAAGCTAAAATTTCTAATTTTTTAGGTACAGAAGACACGATACTATATGCAGCAGCTTTTGATGCAAATGGTGGGGTGTTCGAACCTTTATTTGATAAAGAAGATGCTATTATTTCTGATTCTTTAAACCATGCTTCTATTATTGATGGGGTAAGGTTGTGTAAGGCGGCTCGTTATCGTTATGTAAATAATGATATGGCAGATTTGGAATCCCAACTGATAAAAACGCAAGAGCAAAGAAATAGAATAATTGTTACTGATGGAGTGTTTTCTATGGATGGTTACTTAGCACAATTGGATAAAATCTGTGATTTGGCCGATAAATATGATGCCTTAGTTATGGTGGATGATTCTCATTCTACAGGTTTTGTGGGTAAAACGGGTAGAGGAACTCACGAACATTGTGGTGTTATGGGAAGGGTGGATATTATTACTTCCACTTTAGGAAAAGCACTTGGTGGTGCAATGGGAGGTTTTACTTCTGGCCGAAAAGAAATTATTGATATGCTTAGGCAAAGATCTCGTCCGTATTTATTTTCAAATTCTTTGGCTCCATCTATTGTTGGTGCGGCATCAAAGGTTATCGATTTGCTTTCTGATTCTACTGATTTGAGAGATAAATTGGAAGAAAACACAAAATATTTCAGAGAGAAGATGACATCTGCTGGTTTTGATATTCCGGATGGAGTGCATGCTATTACTCCTGTAATGTTGTATGATGCAAAATTAGCACAGGAAATGTCAAACAAGTTATTGAATGAAGGGATATATGTTATAGGGTTCTTTTTCCCTGTTGTACCAAAAGAAAAATCCAGAATCAGAGTTCAGATTTCTGCAGCTCATTCCAAAGCAGATTTAGATACTGCAATAAATGCGTTTATTAAGGTAGGGAAAGAATTAAAATTGATTTATTAAGATAAATTGTTAATAAAAGGCGGCAGGAAAAAAAATAAATGTATTTTTGCAGACCTTTTTAACAGGATAAAAAATTAAATATTGTGGATACATTAAGTTACAAAACATTATCAGCTAACAAAGAAACAGCCAACAAAGAGTGGTTTATCGTAGATGCTGAAAACCAAATTTTAGGTAGAATGTCTTCTAAAATCGCTAAGATTTTAAGAGGAAAATATAAAACTAATTTCACTCCTCATGCTGATTGTGGTGATTACGTAATCGTAATTAATGCAGATAAAGCAATTATGACGGGGAAGAAAATGGAAAACAGAGAAATTTTAGTCATACTGG
>Ga0206679_10001787_pt1 | contig 17661 bp, 19 predicted proteins | sample M110012015metaG_FD_155464 | JGI IMG/M metagenome (GOLD analysis project Ga0206679, IMG submission 155464) | Ammonia-oxidizing marine archaeal communities from Monterey Bay, California, United States - M1 100m 12015 | ecosystem: Environmental > Aquatic > Marine > Intertidal zone | place: USA... | reverse complement strand
ATCTGCATCTTTGGCAATTATATTATCGTCTTTATCATAATATAAAGGATCTCCAACACCTTCAACTAATCTACTATCTTGATTCCAGCGACAACCACCTTGTGTCGTATCTTTATACTTCCAAGGACAGCGTGCTGCTATAATACTTCTTCTAGGTAATTGGACTCCCTCTACATCAAATGCAGAAACAAGTTCAAATTCGACCAGTATAGGTGTTTCAGTAGATTTTCTCTCTATATAGAAAACATCTCTATTAAATTCTACGGGAGGATTTGCAGCTGCGCTTCCACCAATTAGGTATTTTTCAAGAGTCTTTCTTCTAATTACTTTCGCCCCTACTAAGTCGTCCCAGTCTGCTAAGTATGTTTTAAAAAATTGATTTATATTACCCATTCGTACTGTAGGGCGAGGTAAGCTTCCTGTGCCAGAGCCTCTAACTTCCCAGCCTTCACTTTCTATAGGTAAAGCTGTGTAGGTAGCTACGCTGTATTTACTTGGAGAACTCGATCCAAAATCTGATTCATTATCTAGGCTATACCAAGTAATATCACTAGTGCCATTTCGACCATCGTGAAAAAATAGTTTATCTATTCCAGTTCCCCCAATATTACTATCGGGTAATTGTATCTCATAGACAACGACATATGCACTAGCCTGCGACTGTCCTTGTACATCTGTAACTAATGCATTATTAGTGCCTAGTATGGGTTGTGACATTACTCAAAAACCTCTCTGGCTGTACAAGTTAAAGAATAATAGAGGGTATTTCCCATAGTTCTAGTAAATTCTTCTATTACTACTGTTACTGCTTCTTCTACGTCAGTTGTAGATCCGTCACTACCAACGGATACTGCGGTTGTATCAGGTACGGTCAATCTACAAGTATCCACACTTGCAAGAACTATAAAGAATCTATATAAATTATCAATATCTTCTCTAGTTCTATTATTAAATACTAAACTCCATTTTCTAGGGGTATTATTTATGCCGTCTCTGATTCTCATTTCATATCCGTCACCAAATTGTGCTTTTAAAACTCTAGGTTTGGGAGCTTCTTGAGCTCCCTTATCGAACATTACTGGGTCAGTAAAGCCATAAATGTCATCGCCAGGTGTTGCTCCAGTAACTCTCGTTCCGTCTGTATCAGTATTTATTGTATTTGTTGTTAATCCTTGTGCCATTATCCGCCCCTACCTTTTGCTCCTTGTCTATTAAGCAACCCGCCAGGTCTCATTTCTGTTTGTAAATGTTGTTGAACTAGCCCACCAATTGATCTTCCAAGTGCTTGCATATCTCCACCACCCGAAGCTGAAGTTTGAGACTGTCCACCTTGCATATTTATAGATACGTTTACTGTGTTTCCGCCACCACCTCGTATATCTACAGGAATACTTCTATCATTCCCTAAAGGAACTATTGCTTCTGTACCATGGAGTTTAGCCATATAACCTGAATTTGGTCCTTGTGCTACTCCACCACCGCCGTATCCTGGGGCTGATCGTATTCCACCATATCTATCTCCTGGGCCTGATCGTATTCCCCCATATCTATCTCCTGAACCTTCGCCTGAACCTCCAAATAAAGACTTAAAGCCTCCACCACCGTCGCCCATTCCTGGGAACATAGCAAGCATCATTTTTACTGCTGCTGCTTTCATAAACATAGCCGCTAAATCAGCAAGTACTGATTTGGCTAAATCTTTCATAGAGTCTTTAAACGATTTAGTTCCGTCAATCATAGATTGGAACATACTTTGGAATCCGTTTGTTAAAGTGCTTTGAATTCCCGTAAGTAATTCTGTTTCTGCTGCTAGACTTGCTATCTCTATAGACTCTTTTCTTATAATATCTAAGTTCAGCTTACTCATGTCTCCACCAGCCGCTTTGTGTTTGTTTATAACTTCCCAGTAGTGTACTGAAGCAGGATTTAGATTCATTATTGTATTTCTATCAACCTCTGCTATTTCCAATTTTTTCGATAATTGACCTTCTAAATAGGTTCCATTTATTTCGTTCAGAAGATGCAACTGCTTTTCAGTTAGTGTAAATTCTATTTGTTTATTTGCGATAGCTTGATCAAGATAGGTATTATAAAGTTTTTGTGCCTCAGTTACAGGTTGTAGATATTTAGTATATGTATCCTGTCCAATCTTTACTTTTTCACCAGCAGTACCACCTGATAACACCCCCGTGTTTCTTACTCCTGCTGGTACTGCGGCAGTTTTAAGACTTCCATCAGTATTGTAAACTGCAGCCGTGGCATCATACGCTTCCGTTTCTTGAACTTTACTTGCCATATCGGCAAAGCCTAAAGAAGTAAGGTTTGCCCTCTGAATAGATCCTATATCATCTCCTGTACCTCGTAACTGATCTAACTGTGTTTGTCTATTTGCTGCTATTGCTGAGGGGGCACCGCCTTGTTCTTTCATAATACGACTAGCTATCGTTAGTGCATTTTTATACTCTCTTGCCCAAAATGCAGTATCTCTAACGTGTTCTGCTAATGCTTCAGCATTATCTAGTGCGTTTCTTTGGACTTGAAGTTTTCTTATTTCTATTGAAGTAAGTGCTTTTTGTTGATCTATTGCTTCATCAGCTAGTCTGACTGCTTCAGATGCTGTTTCTAGTTCCTGACTTTGTAAATTGTTATTTGCTATATGATTCTTCCATTCGCTTTCACTGTACTCTAGCATTTTAGATTTCAATTCGGATCCATCTTCTAATTTGTTTAATTCAGCTGTTCTTATTCTTTCCTCTGCAGCTTGAACTGCAGTTTCTGCAGCACTCTTATCATATATTTTTTGTCTTACTTTTAATATTGAGGCTTCTATACCCGCCTCTTTAACTCGAATTTGACTTGATTTAAAATCAGCATTGAGTATGTTAGCTTTAGACTCCGCTATCTCTTTAGCACTTGCAGCTAAATCACTATTTAAATCGAAACCGTCCTTCTGTAATTTGTTAATTCTTTGTTCTAGTTTCAACTGCTCTCTATACAAGTTTATCTTATCTCGCTCTGCTATTATATCAGCTTCTGCTTGTGCGATAAGTTCATTTCTCTGATCTGATTGATCTTCATACGCCTTTCTCAGTCTCTCTAAAGTCTCGGCTCTCCTGCCGCTATTATTGGTGAAGCTCTTGTCTACTCTCTCCTGATCCCATCCACTTTCAGACATTATATCAGCCTTTAATTCTTCGAGGGTTTTAACACCAATCTTAAGACCGTCGTCATCATATTTATAAGCGTCGACTTTATATCTATTAACCCTTGAACTTCCAGAGGTAAACAGTCCGGGCGCTAAAGCTTCGCTTAAATCTTTACTTTTCTGTGCTCTCTCCAGCTTTCTTTGCTCAGCTTCCGCAAAGAAACCAAACTCCTTCGAAACTTTCATTCTTTGTTCTGTAGTTCCAAATATTTGTTGTAACATAGGAGGAAGTTCATTTGTTTCATAAAACGTAGCGTCTTTAGCAAATTCATCTTGTCCTACACCAGTACCGCCTCTAACTCCAAGCTGACTTTCGAGACCTTCTATAGATGCTGAAAGAGCCTTTTCTAATTCTTGATACGGAACTTTACTGAATTTTCTTATTGTAGAGTCAAGAGCTTTATTAAGACTTTCTTGATTTTGTGCAAACTGCTTAGCAGCCATACCCGCATTGATCATTCCGCCTTGAATACGCATTAAGCCTTCTGCCATCTTAGAGCCTATTCTTTCCCCATTTTCCATCATTGTAGCTAACTCTCCAAACTGGGGGTTCATCACTGCTAGCCCTTTAGCCATTTCAGCAAATGCTTCAATTACTTCATCATTTTTATCATGACCTTTGTCTAGTTCTCTGTGATATGCCTGAATTTGTCCTTCTAAATTAGCGCTCTGTAATGCATTTCCTAATTGTTCTACTGACATTTTTAAAGTCATTAAATTCATGTGCGCGGTTCTTACCTTGCCCATTCTATTTATTTCTTCATTAAGGAGTTCTAGTGACTCGGTTGTTTTCGCTGTCTCTTCTCGTAATGCTTTTTCTTCTTCATCTAAATCTCTGAACCAGTTAACTAAAGAAATTAGTCCTTGTACTACCATAGCTATTATACCAACCCACCCCATCATAGACATAAGCCTCATGCCCCATTTAGCAGTAGCGGCCATTGCTCTTTGTTTCAGTGCTTCGCCCTGTAGTACAACAGCAGTAGTCATTTTTGATAATGCTTGTTTCTGGTATTCACCTTTACTTACAATACCTACTTGTTTTCCTGTGGATATTCTTAGAGCTGCCTCTTGTTGTATTAAATGCTTTCTAAAATTAGCTCTTTCTGTCATATTGAATTTCTTATAAATTCCTGTCTTATCTCTCATATGACGTTTATATGCCGCGATTTGTCTAGCGTTTAGTTGATCTTCCCCACCTTTAAAAGATTTAACTCCAAGTCCTTTCAAACCTGCTGCTGAGCTCGATCTAGCCTTATCTACATCTTCCGTAGCAAATTTTGAAGCTGTATGTGCATCTTTTGCTTCTAGCCAAGACTCTTTCATTCTGCTTGAAGCAGTTTCAGCTTTATCTGCGGAGTTCAGCATAGCTGCGTTTAAATCAGGTAATAAACTTTTAATAATTGGTAGCACAAAAAGACCCATAGCAGCTACAAGAGCCATAGCATTGTCTTTGAAAAAGGAAATTATAGGAGTTAACCCATTTGCTACAAAAGTTTGAAAACTCATCATGAGTTCATCAATTTCTTTCGTAAGTTGTCCTAGTGCGAAAGCATCGGGATCCATAACTTCCCCAATAACCTTATATTTTGTTTCTGCTTGATCTAATACATCATTTAAAACAGCCTGTGTTCTTTCATAGGCATTTAGCTGTTCTCTAGTTTTTCCGATTGCAGTTGCATACTTATTAGTTGCGTTCTCTAGTCTTAAAACGATACCTAATTCGTCCAAAAGTTCTGGTTCCGCTTTAGTAACACCTTTAATTAACCTATTAAATGAATCTGTAACATCTCTACCAAGAGCTAATGAAGCGTTCTTAGCGGCTGCTCCTAACTTTTCAAGGGCACCCGCACCCAAACCTGATGCAATACCAATAGCCACACCGCTAGCTGCCTCTTTAAATTGGAGCATATTGCCTGTGGCATCTTGTACGTTTCGGGTAATTGTTTGATATGCGACACCTGTGACGGCACCAAACTCTTTTTGACCTTCGATTAGGTTTCGAGTCTCGAATGAGCTCTTTAAAAATTGAAATGCTGCTGATACAGCAAATATTTGTGCGGCAATGGTAGCATATACAGCAACAATACCACCTTGCATGGTTTGTGCTTGTTTGCTAAAGTTTTTTGATGCGTTGGAAGATTGACCTGTGACCCCTTTGATTCTTCTATCGGTCCTCTGAGAAGCCCCACCTAGTTTATCTACTTGTTTGGTGAGTTTTTTTGCTTCTGCTGCAGTGACTTTAAAAGATCCACCATCGGTGGTTTTTAAGACAATCGTTCCGCCGTCTATTTTTTTGCCTGCCATTATTTACTCTTTGCTCGCCTTTGTGTGGCGTCTTGCTGTCTTTTCAGCGACTCATTGATATTGATCGTATTAGCCGACTCTATAAACTTTAAGAAGAAACAAAGAATTCTTCTATCTGCAGTAGGGATTTGATTTATATTTAACAAAGGTTCTAACGCAGCCCAGTCCTTCCCCATATATTGACCACTGGCTCCGTCCCATTTATCAGGTAACATTAAATGGACGATAAACGCTTCCTGTACCTCTAACGGAAAATCGTCTAGTTCAGGAGGCATTTCGTCAAGGTTAGGTTCTCGACCTAACTGATCCATCATGTTTAGATACTGATCAGTAGTTATACTATCTTGATAATATCTTTCAATTAAAGCAAGTATCCATTCTACTTGCTGTTGGTAAAATTTTCTAAGTCACCCACCATTTCTGTAACCCAAGTATCAAAATCAGGAGAATTTTTCATTAAAACTTCTATGTTTTCCTGTGTAAATTCTAATTCTGATTCTTCTTGTTCAGGACTTAATTCACCTAGTAATAGCATATTTTTTGCATATCCTAGTTTAAATCCCTTCCACCCTTTGATAACTCCTTTAGTATACTCTTCTAAAAACTTATCGTCGTCCATTTGATCTTCGTAACTTCTAGTTTTCTTATTGAAAACTTGTTTGGTACAACGATTCCTAAGTTTCATTAGTTCTTCCCTTGCTAAGTAGCAAAGTGATACTATAAAGTCATCACAACCGGGGTACTCAAATTCTACAGTTTTACTTGGAGTCATAAGACTCTTAAGTGATACTGGTTGAGCGGCTGGTGCCTTTTTTACTGTGTCGTTCATTTGTTCTATTTCCTATAAAAGGAGGGCAGGGGGATCAACCCCCACCCTATATTGTTAAGTTATGTTACTTACGCCGTGTATGTAACAGTTATTTCTGATTCGCCCGCTGCTATCTGATTATCGGAAATATCGCCAGGTAGACCGTGGAAAGCCACGTCTAAGCTGATTACATCTTCGACTGAATGCGACGGCAACTCAAAATGTGCTCTGGGTACTGAAACATCTATACGAGGTGTCTGTCCCGCACCACCAATTGCAAAGTCTAAATCAAAAGAATTGGTTATTTGACCAGTACCTTCAATTATATTTTCAAATAGTTCTGCAGAACCGTCTGCAATAGTGTTTAGATAACAAGTAAAGTTTCCACTTACTGATCTAGTGCCCATAACGTGTCCTAGAGGCTGATTTACAACTCCTAGAGTTTCAGGGGTTAAATAACTAAGATTATTTTCTATCGTAATATTTCCACCTGTTAGTGTAAGAGCATATTGTGTGTCTCCACCTGCCATATCAGTACCAGTTGAACTGGCTCCAATATATTGGGCTGTCATACTTGTTAATTTTTGTCTAACAAAGTTAGAAGTACTAGCTGTTCCAGTAATTCCTTCCCTTATAAGACCTTTTTTAGATTCACCATCAGTTGTTGTATCTAGTGCACCTTGTTCAGTTATGATTGCTCCTTGACCAGACCAAGCAACTTGTGCTAAGCCATCAATGTCAAAATCAATCGATGCTGAACCTACTGAACAGTCTGCAATTTTATAAATTGTTACTCCGTCTGTATCAGTAGCAAATCCAACTTCTGGAGTTGCATCATTTGCAGCTCCTAACACGAAGAATAAATCAAATACTCCTAGTGCTACTTGGTTTGAGTTTTCGAACTTAAATTCTTTAGGTTCGAAAGTTCCTGCAGTTACTGAGTTAGCTGCTCCACTAGCTCCGGCTGCTAAAGCATAAGATGTTGCACTCATTGCTGCCCATAGTGGTCCTTCTACCGCAAATGTTTTTAAGTTCCCTGCGTGTGCCAGGTCGCCTGCTCCGCCACCAGCCCACATTGCTGTGTCTGCGCTTGCTGTTGGTCTCATGTAAGTACTAAAACTCCATTCGGCAGGAGCAAAAGAGTCATTGAACATAGCTCGTCCTCTCTTACTTCTCAGATTTGATCCATCAGCAGCTTCATTCAGAGTAATCTCTGACGTATTAGTTGCTTGGCTGAATGAGAATCCGTCTAGTACTGGTATTTCGTAAAGTGCGCTATCTGTGGCTGTTGCCGTAGCGTGCCACTTCATAAATACTTTGGTATCTCTACTAAAATGAAATGCCATTATTTTCTCCTATCGTTCTTTGAATGTCAAAGAATTATTCTTTGAAAAGGGTCTTACTATAGTTTTCTACAGTTTAACCAATTTTCTAATATCGGATCTCTACGACGACTTCTCCTACGCCGAGAGGCTCCAAAACGCCTTCGTCTGTGTCAACTGTCAGAATTGTAGTCTGAAGTGTTGCCTGAGACGCTCCTGTTGAATCATAGTATGTTATCGGATCATAATCCTCCATTACTGTTTCAACATCTTCTAGTAACTCTTCTAGTGCTAAAATGACGTCATCATTGTCGTTCACATAACATCTAATAGTTACTCGTAAAAATCTAAAGCGGAATCCTCCGCCATTATATTCTCTAGTTTCCCCGCCTGCTCCTACTTGGATGGAGGGGAATTCTGTTGTTTCGTCCCAAAACCTAAGTCTGGGACTTACATCTGCAACAGCAGTCCTAAAAGGTGCGCTGCCGTTTAAAGATTGTTCTAACTTCTCTGCGATTGCTCCTACTATGGCTCGTCTACGCGTCGAATATTTTCTTGCTGTAGTTGCGTCCATTATGTTCTCCTAACCGTATGTGGCATTCTCCCTAGTATTCCTACTGCCAATTCTCGGATACTCTCTCCTATTATCTTTCTAGGATCTCTTTGTGTGCTGCCCTGTTTTCCGCCTGGCTCAAAAGTTTCGTAAGGACTTTTCATATAAGTATAGTCTATTGCTGTTCCACCCTGGGGGCCTTGATGAACCATCTCAACTCTTGCTGAATTTGCAAATCTACCCGTCCTAAATTGTAGTGCAGGACTAATCATTTTACTTGCTACCATTTGTGGTAGAGCTTCATTTAACAAGTTTCTTATAGCTAATGGGCTTTGTCCAGTTTTAGCTTTATTTACACTTCTTGCTGCTAAGCCTCCTGGCTTTACCTTCTGGCCTCTGCCTCGAGTTACCTTTGCAGCATTTGCGGCTACTTTTGTTGATGCTACTAAACCAGATCCAAATGTACCTGTCTTTCTTCTTCTCTTAACTTTTGACTTTTTAGCGGCTGCAAGTAATTTCTTATTAACTTTTAGTCGCATATCAGGTCTATTAAAGGCTTTTAATCCCAGTAACTTTGATATTAACATACCATTCATCTGAGCAGCAATAACATCTTTAGTTTTTCCTGAACCTTTCATTTCCAAAGCTGTTTTAGCATACTTTTTAGCTAACTTCGGAGCCATCTCTTTCATTTTTTTATGTATAAAAGCTTTTACTCCATCTACATCATAATGATCAACTATTCCTTTGTTACCTTTAGAATCTGTTGCTTCTATATTAACTATTTGAGTAAGATCAAATATTTCATTATTTACATTTCTCAACTCCTTCAACTGATATTCTATTTCTAGAGCATTTTGAACTATCTCTTTTAGTTCATCAGTAACTAATGCCCAGTCCTTCGGAGCATTAGTAGGTTTTGGTACTGCTTTTTTAAAAATCTCTTTTGACCGTCTAGCTAGAGTCATTCTTGCAATAGTATCTTGTAATCCGGCAGCCTTTATCGAGCCTTTTCCTTTTCCAACTTTTCTAGTCTTTTGATGCCCTGAAGTTATCTGCTTAGTAGCAGGACTACGTATTACTTTCTCACCACCCATTCTTGTAGCCTTATCATGACCATCTGGACCTATGTTGTAAAACTCTTTTCCTACCTCTAAAGCCAGTTCATCTCTTATATATGCAAATGCATCCCAATAAGCTAGTATCATAGCAAAGTTTAATACTCTACCATATTTTGCTCCCTTCTTAGTCCGACGTTTAGTTGCAATTTCCCCTACTTCAAAATTAACTTGTACTGAGTACACATTCAAGTCTTTTATCCACTTAGGATTTTTCTTTTGAAACTTATTATAAACATTAGGATCAGCTTTTTTAAAGTAGGTTCTAAGCCACTCCGCATCAAGTAATGTTTCCCGTAGTGCTGCTATAACTACTGGATCAGTTTCTATCCAACTAGTATCCATAGGATTACCAAAATACATTTCATAGTTTGGTTCAAAATTAGGGTCTCCCGCATCTAGTGCGGCTTCTGCTCTTTTTTCCTCATTAACATTATGCTTTTTTACTAATGTATTATATCCTGCTACTACCTTTGCTAAATCAGGGTACAGTAATCGCATAATTACAGATTGTTTTATTATGTACTTATGCTTCATTTTAGTATCAAACCAATTTCTATCGGTTCTAACTAATCGCTTTATTTCTCCCGCAAACCAATCTTCTACATCTTTGATCATATCACAACTCTGTGCAGATCTAGTACTCTTTTGATATGATCAGGGAAATCAGTACTATTACGATTTCCTGAAGTACCTTGATTCTGAAGACTTGCTCCTCCAAGAGATTGCCTCATCTTATGTTCATCTTTCATATAATAAGTAATTAAATCATGAATTGCTAATTGTAAGTCTCTGGGTGTACTTGCATATCCAGCATTATAAGTAATTCTTACTGCTCCCATGCCTTTCGCCCAACTTCTTTTTTCGCCATTCTTAGTAGTTCTAACTACACCATCTGCCGCACTATCGAAGTAATACTCGTAATTACTAGTAGTTAACTCACTATATGCTTCAGAATATGCTGTTCTTTCTTCTACTTTGTCCACTGCTGTTACTGGACTTTCACTCAAAATTATCACTTGAGTAAATAAATCATCTATATTAAACGTTTCTACCTTATTAGTAGAAAAGTAATCAACAAATGATGTACCACAATATTTTTTGACAAGATCACTAACCTGTGGGACAATAACGCCAAGACGATCGTCGTCTTTCTCGCCTCTCATTCCCTCAGCATCTTTGTATTCGTAAACTGTTACTAAATCTGTCATAATCTTCTCAAAAAATATTGTATGGGGGCGAACCCCCATACAAAATTATTAACTATTAACTAGCTTTGTACTTGTAAGCCCACTTAGAAGTTGCGCCTGCGATTAAATCGTCAAACCCAATTCTTTGTGAAGCAACAATAACTCTGCGCTGGTTAGCCACTTCGTAATCTGACTCTAAAGTCACACCACGTAATCTTGGCATCACATAGTTTCTTGCGTATACTGCAATAGCTCCGAATCCATTAGCTGCTTGTGCAGGGAACTCGTCACAAAGAAGAATCCTTGATCCGAATACCTGTCCAATCTCGCCTCTGAGTTTGGTAGCCATGTCGCCTACTAAATTAGCATCTTGGAATTCAGCATCTTCCAATAGTTGGAAATATACTGCTTGAGATACGATGTAAACTACGTCGTTAGGATTAACGCCATATTTACCCATATTCTTCCTCATGCTTAATAGATCAGCGGCAGTAACGGTGTCTGTTGCGACTGCGGTAGTTGATTGTGTTTGATCACTATCAGCTGCTGCCATCGTTATTAGTCCATCAAACGTTCCTGATGTATAAACACCAGTTGAATGATTTCCTAATAGGATTGCATTTTCAATCCCTTTCGCGTGAGATCTAACGATTGACTCTCTAATCAACGGAAGAATAGGCATAATTGCATCTTCTTCTGTTTCATTTCCTAAGTATGATTGTGAAATCAGTTTCTTAGTACTAAGAGTTTTCTCTGTTAAATCAACACCACCGTAAGGTGAACCATAAGTATCACCTGTTTGCGCTAAGTTACCATGTGGAGATGATCCAGTTGCGACCTGGTTGCTTGTGAACTCTGCGTAACCACTATCTGGAAGGATAGGGATTATCATGTTCGCGGCTGTTAGAGTAATTTCTCTAAAAAGAGGTGCCAAAACTAATTCGTTTTGGATATCTCTTTCGACGTTGGTAGATACAACTTGCTCAAAATCTGCACTTGAAACGCCAACACCCGAATGGGCATTTACTTTCTCATGAATAGATTTGGCATAATCGGTATCAAAACCTCTGCCGGTCGCTAGACCAAGTACTTTTGCATCGACTACGTCGTTTGCAAATGCTTTTTGCCAGTCGCCTTCACCTCTGCGGTCTGAGAATATTCGTTTAGATTCGCGCATATTCATTATGTCTTCAGATCTCTCTTTCAACTCAGCTTGAAGTTCGCGGACTACTTGTCCTAGATCTTCTTGCTGTTCATTTACGCGTTTCTCGATATCTCTAACCAGAGTTTCAGCTCCAGTAGTTACTGCCCTTACGACAGTTTTGTGATCCTCTTGTTTAGCTTCCTCTGCTGCCTTCTGTTCGGCTTCTAGTTTAGCGGCATCTGCTGCTGCGTCCACTTTAGCTTTCTCGTCTGCGGCTTTCTGCTCGGCTTGCTTCATTGCGTAAGATGCAACTGCTTTTTCTGCAGCATCTTTTGCAAATGACTCAAGATCGAACTCAGGGGAAGTTTCAGGAGTTTTATTTTCTTCTGACATCTTCGTCTCCGTTTTGTCGGCTCTCGCCTTGCTTGACTGTTCAATCTTTGCGTTAGCGTCGATTGAAGAAGTCTTTATAAAGTCTTTTTTAAACGTGTTGTACTCTTCCATGTTGTCAAATGATTTGGCAACTGAGAAGACTGCATCTTGGTTACAAGGAACCGAGACAACAGACACTTCGAACAGTTCAGCGTCCTTTATCTTATATCCGTCGGTTTCATTTATATAATCTGCGTCCTTGACTTTGAAACCTACGGAAAAAGCCCCAAGAACGCCATCTTTAATAAGATCTTTAATTTCGCCAGCTGACTTTGATATACGTGCTGTAATATCTAAGCCGTCATTGCTGACCTCTATTTCTTTTGCACGACCAATAGGTCGGTCATAATTGTGATTGAATAAAAGAATTGGATTACTTTTATAATTATCTAATCCACCTTTTGTCCAAGCACTTGCTTCAATAATATCTCCAGCTCTGTCTAATGAATTGGTACTTGCTGATCCTTTGATATCAAGTCCCCCATCATCATCCTCGCCTAAGCTTTTGAAAGAGTTTGTCCAATGAAATATTTTCTCCATTGTTACTTCTCCTGTGTAGCAGTTTTCTTCGGCGCAGCTTTAACAGCTGGCGCAGGAGAAACAGGCGCTGGGGCAGGAACGTCTATAGGGAACCTTGCTTTTGCAGCCGCCATAACCCTATTCCAACTTCCAAACTTTCTGCGAAGTAAATAATCTCTCACAGGAACGTCATTTCCTTCTGCCTTATAATCTGCTAGTGTGATGTTGTCAACACCTTTGCTGGCGACAAATTCTGATAAAGCCTTTAGCATCATATGTTTTGTCATAATTTTTCCTCATCTGGTGAGTCCTCTGTCGGTCTCCCACCTTCCTCTGGATTTGCGGCTGAACCTGCAATATTTGCAGGAACTCTCGGTGTATCAAATCCGTCAATCTTTTCAAACCTGAGTGCCTCCCTCGCTTCATTCGGTGTTAATATTCCCGTGTTCACAAGTGTGGAGTAGTACCCCGCCTGATCTCTCATTTCTGGTTGAAGAGCAGGAACCCCTGAAATCTCCTCATCCAATTTAAAACCGAAGAACCTCTCGAAAGCATATCCTATTTTTCGTACAATAGGAAGTATGGTTTCTAAATAATATAGTCGGTGATTAGGACGTATGTTTGCGTTATTACCACCATCTAGTAAGATGGGCGGGATGCCCATCGCTTTTAGGATTATTTTTTCGTTTGAAGTTATTGCTTCTTGGAAATCCAAATCCTTGAAATTGACTTCCGTCAAATTCTCAACTTCTAATCCGCCATCTAGGAATAATGGTCTACGACCTCCTGATTGCGGGTTATACCTGGCTACCCAAGCCGCTAACATTCTCTCTTTGATTTTCTCGGAAAGAGTGTTGGGGGACTTAAGTACTAAACCGGGCACCGCTCCGTTCTTAAAGAAATTATCTTGGAAACGTCTCATTGAACCTAGTAACTGCATAGTTCTCCATGCTGGTTTTAATCTAGGAACTCCTCTATAAATAGAGTTGAAACTATTTTCTTTGATATGTATTATCTCTTTAGGAGTATAATCTACGCTGTGATCATAAGTATATTTATTAACATACGTCTTTTCATCGGTCTCTATCGTTACGTGCTCTGCTGGTAAATGATATAAATGCACTCCATCAAAATAAACAAAGATATTACCATCTATTAGTAAATCAATAATTAAATTTCGTTTGAAGGAATTTACATCTTGAAAGGGATTAGGTTCTTTATTAAGTAGTAAGTCGACTCTAGATCTTCTTATTTGTTTAATAATGTTGTTTATCCCTACAACAGGCTCACCTACATCAAAAGGTATATCCGCAGCGTCGTCCACTATCATGTTAACTGCGCGGTTTACAACCTCTAATTGTTCGTAAGCATTTTTATAGTTAGTAACAGACTCTCTAGAGTCTAGACTTAAGCCTTCATCACGGGCAATCAAAAACTGAGAGGGATTTTCTTTCTCCTCCAGTTCTGCTGTCCTGCCTAAAAATCTGTCATACCATGCCATGTTTGTCTCTCTGTATTTCCACCCATCTGTGTTGTTTACTTGCTGTTATTAACTTTGGTCTTTTGCCATAGATAGAGTGTAATCTTAAATGATGTTCATGACATAAAGTAACAGCTTCGTCATAAAGTTCTTTTTGGTGTTCAGCAATAAATTGCTGTCGAATATTTAAAATATCCTGTTCTTCTGTTACTTGGAGTTTCTTTTCTTTCAACCAAGATTCTAACAACTCTGTTAATCCGTTGAAATGATGAAAATCTAAGTTTTCCATTGCTCCGCAGATGTAACACTCCGTCGCTTTATTATACTGCGACTTAGCCTTATCCCGAACATACTTAACAAGATCTCTCTTTAATGTCATAAACTTCTACTACTCTTTAAATTATACTAAAATTTGGGACTAATGTCAAGAACTATTTTTGGTTCGGTGGTTACTAGAAAGTAGTAGCACTTGTTTCGAACGAATACAACGCATAACGTAATGCATCTGCCATATGAGAAGCATAGTTATGTTTTGGTTTTTCCCTCAGTAAATTCGGATTCGGATCCCACTGGTATTGATCTAGGGAGATCAGAGTTTCTTTACATTTTTGATCAACTATTAGCTGATCGTTATCTACAATTCCTGCAACACGACCTATTCCATCAAGGACGGACTTCTTTGCGTTTATAGTACTAATATCGTAATTTTGCGCTAAATCAAACCGTGTTTGCTGTGCCGCTGAGTCAATATAAATGTAATCAACATTCCATTTATTTATTAGGTCTCTAATCTTTGCCGCGTGTTCTTCCGTAGTTCTCTCTGCGTCCAAATATTCATCAAGTAGATAATAGACTTCTTTGTCCCAATCATATCCTATTACACAAAAAGCTGTAGGATCTTTAAACCCGACATCCATTCCTGCAAATATATCCATTCTACCTGTCTCTAGTTCTGAAAGGTCTTGTTGGCACTTCTCTAAGTTAAATGCCCATACCTGCCCTTCATAGGTATTAAAATCTGCCATGTATTCCTGATTAAATTCTGCTTCAGACATAGTTTTCTTTGCTTCTGCTATATCATCATCAGAGATACGTGGATTTTCATGATAAGTTGCTCTAACGGAAGCCCATTCCAAATACTCATCACTATAACCCCTATAATAAAACTCTGAAAACCAATTATTCCTTCCACGAGGGGTAGAAATAAATAACGCTTTAGAGTTCCCTTTATCTAGGGTAGGACGAAGTGCTATATTGAAAGCATCTCTGCCGTCTACTAGTGCCGCTTCGTCAAAAATAATTAAATCATAAGATCGACCTACCGTAGAATCAACTTGATTTATTGACCCCATCCGTATTGTTGAATGATTAGATAGTTCGATTACTTTATCCTTAGCGTTGTCTTTAATAACTTCTAAGTCAAAGTGTTTGATAAGATTCCTTTGTAAATCAAAGGAAATTTGTGAAAGAGAGTAGTTAGGTGACATAAGTAACACATTTGAACCTGGTACTAAACATACCAGTTGTCCAATTATGTTTGCAATATAAGTTTTGCCTTGCCTACGCGCAACTGCCGCTGAAACAAACCTATACTTAGGATTATTCATAGCATTGATAATTGCTGTTTGTGTGGAATTAGGTTCGATACCTAGTAATTCCATATAACCATCAATCGGAAGTTTAATGAATCGGTTATCTCCGAAATTCATCAAGCCCTTAGGCTCTATATCTGTTCTACTTATCTCTAGCATTGTTAGTGGATTGTTTCATTACCAAAAAAACTTTCCACCTCGTTGAGTAGTTCTTGTTCTTCTACTACATTATATAAATACATAAAAGCGAGTGCTAAATTTCTCATATCAGTTTCCTTCTCTGATAAATTTCGTTTACGTTCAGTCAGTTGCATTGCGGCTAAAAACCCTGATGCATTGACTACCGTTTCGTCTAACCAAAGGTCTCTTCCGTCTTTGCTTTGTGGCATTTTGCTCATATGTTCCTCTATAGCTAGCTAACTCGTGTGTTAATTGGTGTTAACATAACAGCTGCATTTGCTGAATACAGTGCATGAGCTCTATCTTTTACAATATTTACTCGTTCACCACCAGCCAAAGTAATGTTTCCTACTACTGTGCCGCTCGCTGCTGTTAGTATTGCTACTGCATATGCTGTGGTACTGTTATTAAAACAGGACACCTCAGTTGCACTTTCAACCGTTGTAGCTGTACCAGTAGTTGTGGGGGCAGCATTAGTTGTGCCTTCTACTTTAAATCTCATTGATCTCTCCTACGCTTATTGCGTCTTTTCCCTTGTCGCCACTTAATCGCACGAAGTCGCTGTTTTGCTTTTTTCTTTGATTTAGACGTTCCGGGAGTATTACTAATTTTCCAACCTTTCTTTGTTTCAGTGATTGGCATACTATTCTCCTAGTATTTTTTCGAGCTTTCCATCCCGTTCATAGCAGGGTAAGAAAGTTAAGTCCTTTACCTTCCTAAGACGTTCAAGTTTAGCACGTTGTTTTAAAATCAATACTGCGGTTGCTTTTTCAATCGCCAGTATCATTGGGGGTAAGGTAAGTTTGTCTTCTAGCTTTTTTCTTTGTGGCAGTGTCATAACTACCTCCTAGAGTAGCTTACTCTGCTTTATAGCAAGTCCAGACACCGTAGCCTAAACCTACAAAAGCCGCGACTTTTGCGAGTCCACCAAAGCAAATCACCATCAGGCAACCTACAATTATTACTGCTCCGTCCCATGACGTTCTTTCACTTACTCGGGCTTTCATCCAAGCCATTGCTTTCTTTACTTGATCCATTATTTTTCTCCCAAAAGAATAATTACTTCTTTTCTTTGTGGTTTAACCCACCGTTGTCGCCGTCACTATGACGGGTACTGCTCTTACATCTGACCCCTCGGCCCAGAACTTGTGATATGTTCGTCTTTTATGTAAAACTATATCGCGTCCTGCCCTTAAAGTCATACAGCCAATCTCCAACCCCGCTGAATTAAGATAGTATATTTTTGCATCTGTTGCTGCGTAATTACTAAATCTTATATTGGGAGTTGAATCTGGATTATTAGGTGTGAACATAGTTGCGTCCTCTGCTGCTGTAGGGACTGCTACTTCACCGCTCATTATCTGATATGACATTTTGTTTCCTCTTTATCTTTTTCCTGAACTAAGTCCATCGTCCCATGGGGCATGTGCTAGTTCGTATTTTTACCTTAATCGGCATAAAACATTTACATTTCTTACATATGTAGAAAGTGTAAAATGGACAGGTATTGCAAATTGCTAACCTGTACTCTGGTTTCATCTCAAAACGCTAGGTAACTTCGATCGCCTTTTGCGTTGTAAATTCTTTTTGCGAGCTATGAGTATCTTTTCTCTAGCTGTAGGCTCAACAGGTACAACTTCTTCTACCTTTTCTATTTTCTTAGCCATTTGCGTACTCTATACACTCTTTGTGAGTTTTAAATTTCTTTAACAACCCATCTGGTCCACGTACACAGTGCAGCCCTCGCTTCACGAAATGTTCGTACCCTTCGGGGAACTCACTTTTTGGAGCTGCCTTTACGTTAGGCGACT
>Ga0206679_10001786_pt1 | contig 17661 bp, 16 predicted proteins | sample M110012015metaG_FD_155464 | JGI IMG/M metagenome (GOLD analysis project Ga0206679, IMG submission 155464) | Ammonia-oxidizing marine archaeal communities from Monterey Bay, California, United States - M1 100m 12015 | ecosystem: Environmental > Aquatic > Marine > Intertidal zone | place: USA... | reverse complement strand
AGATTTTTTAGGTAGATCGTTCCTGTTACTGTTTGAATTCAGTCTTCAGCCTCTTCATTATCATCAGATGGTTTTAAATCTAAAGATACTGAATTTATACAGTATCTAAGTCCAGTAGGCTGAGGTCCATCCGGAAATACATGACCTAAATGAGCTTCACATTCACTGCAATGCACTTCTGTTCTTAACATTCCAGCCGAGAAATCCTCTTCAGTATCAACACTTGAATCTGAGGAAGGCTCCCAAAAACTTGGCCAACCAGATCCTGAATCATATTTAGTATCAGAACTAAAAAGTTCACTACTGCAAACAACACAATGATATTTACCGGAAGTTTTTACCCCATCGTATTGACCTGAAAAAGCGGGCTCTGTGCCTTTATTTTGCGTTACGTAATACTCTTCTGGAGTTAATTGTTCTTTCAGTTCTTCTGACTTATCTTTTTCTTCAATCATTATTTATCTACCTGTTGCTTTGCTTAAAACCGACCTATAAGAACTTTCTATACACATCTTATCAGCATAGCCTTCATCTAAAAGCATCTTGTGCGCTTTAGGAAGATTGTACCAAGGGCATCTAATAAAAAGATGGTGTTCCAAATGATAATTGACATTAAGAGGTACCATAAAATATTTCATTAACAGAGACGCTTTGGTGGTTCTGGTATTATTAAAATCATTATCACCAGGTGTCACTGCGTGCTCTGCAATATTCCTTATTCTTATAATTAAACTGTAATAAGTAAGCGAGGGAAGCCACCAAAGCAAGAAGAACAAAGACCAATGGGCAAATAACGAAAGAAGAAGAAAAATAATTAAATTCGATATAAAGAAACCATGAATTTTATGCCATATCTTGGTTAAACTTTCTCCGTAGTTCTCTGATTTAGTTTTAAATATAGAAGATAATATATTTCCGTATCGTCTCAAACCAGTAATACCCAATAAATCTCTTAGCACTTTCCGAGTAAAACTTAACTTCGTGATTGGAAAAGGAGCACTCAAAGATAAATCTGGATCTTGCTCCGTTTCAGTAAACCTATGATGCGTAAGGTGATAAGGTCTATAAACTCTATTATCTTGAAAAATAGGGTATGCACATAACCATTGACTGACCCAATCGTTTATTTTTTTATTTGAAAAAAGTAAATTATGAGCTCCTTCATGAACTAAAACAGCGAGAGCAAACTGCCTACTGCCAATAACAATCAGAGCCATTAGAAAAGTTGCCCAGTGTGGAATTATATAAAAAAGGGCTATTGCTATAACAATTTGCGACCAATTAGAAACAATTGAAACTACATTCTTCCAATCTTTCTTTTCTTTTAATGCAACTATCTGCTCCTTGCTAAGGATCTCAGAAGGCTTCATATTTACGTACGTCATTAAAAGATTATATCTGAGAGATCCAAATGTTTAAAATTTGAACAAAAAAAACGGCCCGGCTTTGGACCGTCTTCTTTTATTTGTTTTATTCAGCAGCTTGAGAAAGCCTTATATTCTGGGTTTTATATACTCTAGCATCATCACAATTTAAGATGCCTTCGGGCCTAGTGCCCGCTCTCATATTTGCAAGACGATCATCTCTAGCTTGACCAAACTGTTCCATAGAGCTGTAACCAATAGCAAGATAAAAGTCATGGTCTATATTTGTTGCAGATCCCGGACCAGGCCACCATCTATATACTCCACCTGTAAAACCAGTTCCATCATTATAAGCATTCCAAACTTTATCGTTTTCTGCAAGATCAGAACCTGATTTTCCTTCTTTAAAAGAGCAGCTTGATATAGCCATGTAACCTGTTTGACCTTCTACAAAAAGATCCTTTGGGGCTCTAGCTTCTACAACTCCAAAAAGAGCTTGACCGGCACAATCTGTAACTTTTTCCCATTTAGCACCAATTTTTTGGCCTGTTGCTTGCCATTCATCTTGCGTAGTGCCCATGTCTTTCATATTTTGGGTATAACCCATCCAACCAAAGTCAAAAGGAACATCAGATTTAGAATAGTAAAGCGGAGTAAGTGTCCAAGCACTATAGGCAACCGAGAAATTCTTGTCTGCATTAGCCTTCCATTCCGATATAACTTTCATTGCATCATTCATATCCTTGCCTTCTTCAAAATTACATTGAAGAGCTTCCATGGCATAGGTAGCAGGATAGTGGTTATCTGCATAGGCAACATTTAAAAATGTTGCAAATATTGCAGCTACTAATAGTTTTATTTTCATATTTATCTCCGTTTAATAATTAATCATCCTAGAAAACAAAAAAATAAGCAACGTATCATGATATTGATTTAATTCATCAATCTCTCTCATTGCATTTTTGTAGGCAATAGAATGCTTCTTAACCAACCAAAGATTGAATTATTTGCCAAGTCAATTCTGTCAAGATGATCGTATAAGTCTTCCAGTGCTTGCGGGTCCTTAAATAAATCAGTCCTAGTAAAAGCCTCTTCATCCGGATTAAGTTCTTTAATTACCTTTGCTGGATTTCCTCCTACAATGACATTTGCTGGTACATCTTTAACGACAACTGCTCCTGCTGCAACAATACTATTCTCACCAATGGTTACGCCCTTTCCAACTACAGCTCTATCACCTACCCAGACATTATCTTTCAATTCGATTGGTTTTGTTGTGCCTACGGGTGCTGCTCTATTATAAATACCATGCCAATCAGCATCAGAAACATAAGCACTATTAGCAAACATACAACCATCTCCAATAGTAATCTTTGTAGCGGCAGCAATTCTTACTCCTGGAGTTAATAAACAATAATCCCCTATCTCAATAACACCATCAAATTCGCCTAGATTCCATGTAGTTAGGTGAATATTATTATCAGAAGAAGCTACGAGAGTAGAGCATTTACCCACATTAACTCTTGTCCCAAAGATATCTATGTACCTTGCCCCCATAACCGTAGGCCTTTCACCTAAGTTCTCAAACTGCGGAGTCACATAAAGATCTACATAGAACCTTACCAGTCTAGCAGTTAATTTTTTTAGCCAATAAGGTCTGTTGTCTCTTCTGATGATTTCTCTCGTTTAGTTATAAGGTGACATGATAAGATACGCGCCCTCAATGGAACAGCCAATAGCCAAAGAAAATATTTCTTCCTACAGAAGAGCGACCAAGGAAGGGTCTCTATTCTTCAAGCTAGCTGGACCAATGTTCCTGACCCAACTGGCTCTACAGTTAATTCAAGTTAATTCAGTTATACAAACCGGAAATTATTCTACCGATGTTCAGGCAGGAATTATGTTAGCAGGAAACCTTTGGTTTCCAGTCATGATTGGAATTGGAGGTGTACTATTTTTTATTACTCCTATGGTAGCTCAACTCTTTGGGGCTAAGAAAATCGAAGAAATTGGACCACTTGTAAGACAAGGTATTTGGCTTACATTGCCTATAATCTTCATAGGAATGCTAGTTCTGTCCCAAGCTCATTTGATTTTAACTTTAGCCAAAGTAGACCCTGAAATTATTAAATATTCTAAAGAATACCTAAGTCTTTTTGTATTCGCGTTACCAGCTATATTATTAAGCCAACCCCTTAGATCTCTTTGTGAAGGAATAACTAGACCCCTTCCAATTACTTTTCTAAATGTGTTGACGCTAGTAATAGCAATAATTGGCAACTATACTTTTATTTACGGAAATTTTGGATTTCCTGAGATGGGTGCTAAAGGAGCTGGCTTGTCTGCAATTATTGGAACATGGACATCATTTACTCTCTTAATTTTATACCTTAAATTTAATAAAGAATTTGAACCAACAAAATTATTCTCTAATTTTGACCTTCCTAATTTAAATACTCTAAAGGAAATACTAAAAGGAGGTATTCCAGTTGGTTTTGGAAACTTCATAGAACTAAGTATGTTTAGTGGAGCAGGCATTATCCTCGGTAGATTTGGTAGTGAAGTTATTGCCGCAAATGGTATTGCACTAACAATAGGTGGTTTGTTTTTTATGGTTCCTATGTCTATTGCTAACGCAGCCGCTGTAAGGGTAGGAAATAATGTGGGTGCCAATAATATGTCAGGAGCTAAATACAGCTCTTATTTTTCACTACGAGCAGCCACTTTTTGTGCCTTATTTATGAGTTTGATAATAATTCTTAATGCTGAGTCCATGGCCAGCCTATTAAACAATAATCCTAAAGTTATTTCTTTGGCTGTGACTCTTTTATCTTTTGCTGCATTCTTCCAAGTTGCTGATGGGTTAGCCATGGGCGCTATAGGTGCCTTAAGAGGCTATAAAGACACGCTTGGTCCAATGAAAATTTTAGCTGTATCTTATTGGGGTATTGGATTACCTGTAGGAGTAGTACTTTCTATTACCAGCATAATTACCGAACCAATGGGTGCGGTGGGAATGTGGGTTGGTATATGCTCCGGCTTATGTGTTGCAGCTATACTAATGGTGCGTAGAGTTAGAAATATAACTAACCATTTTATTTATGATAAATAAATTAGATGCTAAAGGCTTAATTTGTCCCGAACCAATTATGCTACTTCATAAAGCTATAAGGGAAGCTAAGCATGGTGATATAATCGAGATACTAGCCACTGATCCAAGTACTGAAAAGGACATAGAAAAGTTTTGTAAATTTTTAGGACATAAACTTTTGCAAAAGCAGATAGGTAAAAAGGAGTTTTATTATCTTGTTGAGAAACAAGATAAGAATATAATTAAGAACAACAAGGAGAGATAAATGACCACTTATATTAATCAGCAATGGCTTTTAGATAAACGACCTTCCGGCATGCCCGATGATGAATGTTGGAAATGGAATGAGGTTGAAGTTCCTGAACTAAAAGAAGGAGAGCTACTAATAAAAGTTCTTTATCTTTCAATAGATCCTTATATGAGAGGCAGAATGAATGATGGAGAATCCTATGCCGCTCCTGCTGCGCTTGGTGAGCCTATGACAGGAGAAAGTATTGGTGTAGTAGTGGAAAGTAAGTCGGATAAATATATTAAAGGTGATTACCTTTGTGCTCATCAGGGTTGGCAAAGTTATATAGTAGCAAATGAGAAAGACCCTCAACTATTTAAAGCAGATCCTAGCATTGTCCCATTATCTACCTACCTAGGGACTGTAGGTATGCCTGGTCGAACAGCTTATTTCGGGCTCTTAAGGGTGGGATTACCTAAATCAGGGGAAACTATAGTCGTCTCAGCAGCATCTGGAGCGGTAGGAACGGTTGTAGGTCAAATGGGTAAAATTTTAGGTTGCAGAGTGATTGGTGTAGCTGGAGGAGAAGAAAAATGCACTTACGTAAAGGATGAACTTGGATTTGATGAATGCGTTGACTACAAAGCAGGAAATTTAGAAGAAGATTTAAAAAATGCATGCCCCAGTGGTATTGATATTTATTTTGAAAATGTTGGTGGTCCGGTCAGCAAGGCTGTAGCTAAACTTTTAAATCCTGGCTCAAGAGTCCCTATTTGCGGGTTTATCTCTGCTTATAACTCTGAAGACATGACACAAGAAGAAACTCCATTCCATGTTTTCGGAGCTTTAGATCCAGCTCCTGAACATAGATTCTTTGTAGTAACTGAATGGTTTAAAGAATGGAGAAGCGCTACTGATGAATTGTGTAAATGGATTTCAGAAGGAAAAATTAAATACAGAGAGACTATTACTGAAGGTTTTGAAAATGCTCCTCAAGGTTTAAGAGATGTTCTGAGCGGAAAAAACTTTGGAAAACAAGTAATAAAAGTAGCTGAAGAATAAATTATTTACCTTCCCACTTAAATTCAGTATTTTCTTCGATATTCTTATCAGTATCTAAAAGAGCTCGCATCGCTTTGGCAGCATCACTTGATCTCATGGTGACGTCGAACGCCTCTTGTTCCATCATCAAACCTTCTTCTAAAGGTCTATCAAGACCCTGATGAATAATCTTCTTTACTTGTCTTAAAGCAATTGGCGCCCTAGATACCAAATCTGCACAATACAGCATAAGTTCTTCTTTAAAAGATTCATGAGGGACAAGCTTATTTACAATTCCTAGACCTAAGGCCTGATCAGGTGTCATAAGTTTGGCATGCAATATTAAGTCTAAAGCTCTTGAAGATCCTATCAACCTGGCAAGTCTTTGCGTACCTCCCCCTCCAGGAAGTATTCCAACTGAGGTCTCGGGCAAGCCAATAGTAAAAGGACCTTCAGACATGATGCGTAAATCACAACCCAGAGCAAATTCGCAACCTCCTCCAGCCGTATTACCGTTTATTCCTGCTACAACTATTGCGTTTAAATCTCTAAGTCTAAGTAGCATTTTATGAAAATTATGAAGTTCTTTTGGAGAAGATGTCTTTTGATCAAGTTTACTTTCATGTGAGATATTTTTCTCAGCTGAATCAGCTAACTCTCCCACTTCATAATGTTTAATGAAAACGTCTTCACCCTCTCCTGTAAAAGCCAGAACTCTTAAGTCTTCTTTTTTTTCCATCTGCTCCAAGAAATCATGTACCTCCAGAACTCCTTTTGAGGTAAAAGTGTGGGTAGGAGGGTTTGATAAGAAGCAGATAACTAGATGACCATGATCTTCAATTTTTAAGTGTTCATATTGCTTCACCATCCTGTGACCTCGGCAATGCCCTTTCCAATCTCTGCCGGACTTTTAACGGTATAAACTCCTGCAGCCTCGAGGGCTCTAAACTTATCTTCGGCCGTTCCTTTGCCTCCTGCTATTATTGCGCCTGCGTGGCCCATTCTTTTTCCTGCTGGAGCTGTGACACCTGCAATATAAGAAACCACAGGTTTATTGACGTTAGATTTTATGAATTCAGCAGCAGCCTCTTCAGCCGTACCGCCTATTTCACCTACCATAACAATAGCCTCAGTGAGAGGGTCATTTTGGAATAATCCTAAAATATCTATAAAGCTTGATCCTGGAATAGGATCCCCTCCAATTCCAACGCAACTTGTCTGTCCAAATCCTAAATCAGATGTTTGTTTCACTGCCTCGTAAGTTAAAGTTCCTGATCTAGAGATAACTCCTACTTTTCCAGGAAGGTGAATATTCCCTGGCATGATGCCCATTTTACATTCTCCGGGCGTAATTATTCCGGGACAATTTGGTCCAATCAAGCGCACTCCTAAAGAGTCACACCTAGCTTTAACTTCCAACATATCAATTGTTGGAATGCCTTCAGTTATACAGATAATTAAAGATATTCCTGACTCTGCTGCTTCTAATATAGAAGCTTTGCAAAATCTAGCAGGTACAAAAATAATACTGGCTGTGACGCCGGTTTGATCTACTGCTTCTGAAACAGAATCAAACACTGGTAAATCTAAATGAGTTTGCCCTCCTTTTCCTGGAGTCACTCCACCAACTAAGTCTGTGCCATACTCTATGCATTGAATGCAGTGTTGAGTTGCTTGGTCACCCGTAAATCCTTGACAAATAACTTTGGTATTTCTATCTATTAAAATACTCATTTTAGATCTCCTTTTGAAGCCTTTACAGCTAGATCTGCGGCCTCTTCCAGACTCGAAGCAGGAATAATATTTAGATCACATTCATCCAATTTTTTAAGTCCTAACTGAGCATTATTTCCTTCCAGTCTAACTACAACTGGAACTGAGACTCCCATAACGGTTAAAGCTTCAACTATCCCATCAGCAATAACATCGCAACGGACTATGCCACCAAAGATATTAATTAAAACAGTATTTACGCTTTCATCAGATAAAATAATTTTAAATGCCTCAGAAACTCTCTTAGAATCTGCTGTTCCGCCTACGTCTAGAAAGTTAGCAGGCTCTCCTCCGTGAAGCTTAATTATATCCATTGTTCCCATTGCTAAACCAGCACCATTCACCATACAGCCGATGTTTCCGTCCAAAGCAACGTAACTTAGATCCCACTCTGCTGCCTTAACTTCTCTCTCATCTTCTTGAGAAGGATCCCTCATTAAAGTTAAAGCTTCTTGACGATACAGGGCATTTGAATCAATGTTTATTTTTGCATCCAAGCAAAGCAAATCACCCTCTTCTGTTATAACTAAAGGATTAACTTCCAGTAATGCTAAATCCTTCTCTAAAAAAAGATTAACGATGCCTCGATAAATATATCTAAATTGAGATTTCTGCAACTCATTAAGACTCAATAAATTAGATAATTCATCTGCGTCTAAATCATTTGTGCCTTTGATAGGATCAACTGCTATTTTAAAAATTTTCTCTGGTGTCTCCTCTGCTACTTCTTCAATATTTACACCACCTTCAGTAGAAGCCATGACAACTAGTCTTTGTGAAGCTCTATCAATTACAGCACCTAGATATAGTTCATTAGCAATATCAGTACATGACTCCACTAAGATCTTATTGATGGGCTGCCCTTTTTCGTCTGTCTGAAAAGTAACTAGACTCTTCCCTAACCACTTATTTGCAAAAGCTTTAACTTGACTAATATCATCAACTATTTCCACGCCTCCAGCTTTACCTCTACCTCCAGCATGAACTTGCGCTTTGACGACCCACTTAGATCCGCCTATTAATAAAGCTGCTTTTTCGGCCTCTTCTGCAGAAGAGGCCGCCACACCATCTGAAACAGCAATGTTAAATTCTCTAAAAAGCTGCTTTGCTTGATATTCGTGTAGGTTCATTTTTTTTCCTATTTTTTAGGTGAATAGCTACACCGCCAAGTCTTGATCTAATAATAATTAGATCATAATGATCAACATCTATCCAGTAAGGTTAGAGATTTTTCTTTCTAATCAGCTTGTTTCTTATATTAGAAATTGCTTCAGTTGGATTTAAGCCTTTAGGACAAACTGATACACAATTCATAACTCCATGACACCTATATAAACTAAAAGAATCTTCCAAATCATCCAGCCTTTCATCAGTAGCTTCATCCCTAGAGTCGGCTATAAAACGCCAGGATTGTAGTAGAGCTGCCGGACCAAGAAATTTATCAGGGTTCCACCAAAAAGAAGGGCAAGAAGTAGAGCAGCAACCACAAAGAATACATTCATACAGTCCATCAAGCTTTTCTCTTTCTTCTGGGGACTGCATTCTCTCTTTTTCTGGATTCTTACTCTTTGTGATTAAATAAGGTTGAACTTTCTCTAGTTGATCGAAGAACGTTTTCATGTCTACAATTAAATCCCTTACAACAGGCAAGCCTGGCATCGGTCTGAGTGCTAATTTATTTCTTTTTATAGCTTCCGATAAAGGCGTTATACAGGCCAGACCATTTTTTCCGTTAATGTTCATTCCATCAGATCCACATACTCCTTCCCTACAAGAGCTTCTGTAGGATAACGAAGGATCTTTAATTTTTGCCAGATGTAAAGCATCTAAAACCATAATGTCTTTATCAGTCGGAACTTCGATATCTATGTCTTGCATGTAGGGCTTATCATCGATCGAAGGATCAAAACGATAAATGTTCATGCGTAAAGTCCGAAGATGTGAAACAGGTATTACAGCGCTCATCTTAATAAGTCCTTACAGAAGGTTGAAAAGCCTGAACCGTTTTAGGCCTGTTATTGACATCTCTTTTACTGACTTCTTTTGTTCTGGAGAAGTAAATGGAATGTTTTAACCAACCCTCGTCATCTCTGTCAGGGTAATCATCTCTAGCATGTGCACCTCTGCTTTCTTTTCTTTCATTTGCAGTTATGGCAGTAGCTTCTGAGACTTCAAATAAATTCTGCATCTCAAGCGCTTCTATTCTTGCTGTATTAAAAGCGGAAGATTTATCCTGAAGGAACATATTTTCAACCTCACCTCGCATATTATTTAACTTCTCAATACCTTTCACCATCAAATCTTCTCTTCTAAATACTCCAAAGTTATTTTGCATATTATGCTGCATTCTTTGTTTTAATACAGGTACTTGCTCTCCTTTTGTTGAAGAATTAAGACGATTTAGTCTCTCAAGAGCTTTATCGATATCATCAAAAGAAGCTTTTTTTAATTCAATACCTTGTTTCATTAATTCTTCAATATGTATACCAGCCGACCGTCCAAAGACCACTAAGTCTAATAGAGAGTTTCCTCCAAGCCGATTGCCTCCATGAACAGATACACAAGCAACCTCTCCTGCAGCATACAAACCTTCAATAATAGTATCTTGGCCTTCTTTAACCGTTATTACTTGCCCATTTAAATTTGTTGGCACACCGCCCATCATGTAATGACAAGTTGGGACAACAGGAATAGGCTGGACAGCAGGATCAACCCCTGCAAAAGTTTTTGATAGTTCCGTTATTCCTGGCAACCTTTTATGAACAACTTCAGGTCCAAGATGATCCAATTTTAGAAAAAGATGATCTGCTTTAGGTCCGCAACCCCTCCCTTCTAGAATTTCTAAAGCCATTGATCTTGCTACAACATCACGACTTGCTAAATCTTTTGTGTTTGGAGCATACCTTTCCATAAACCTCTCACCATCCTTATTTATTAAGTAACCACCCTCTCCTCTACAGCCTTCAGTCACTAAAGTTCCTGCTCCATGAATTCCTGTAGGATGAAATTGCCACATTTCAATATCTTGTACTGGCAGCCCTGCTCTAAGTGCCATACCAATACCATCACCAGAATTAATTAAAGCATTCGTTGTAGAAGCATAGATCCTTCCTGCTCCTCCAGTTGCTAAAACAGTAGCCTTAGAACGTATGTAAAATATCTCTCCACTCTCAATCTCAAAAGCAACAACTCCAACAACGGCTCCGTCTTCATTGAGGACCATATCAATTGCAAACCATTCGTTTAAAAACTTGGTTCCTGCTTTAAGATTGGCCTGGTAAAGGGTATGTAAAAGGCTATGACCCGTTCTATCTGCAGCGGCACAAGTTCTTGTAGCTTGGCCCCCTTTGCCATAATCTTTAGACTGACCGCCAAAAGGTCTTTGATATATTTTTCCCTCTTTAGTTCTAGAAAAAGGCAAACCCATATGTTCTAACTCAAAAACAGCTTTAGGCCCTTCGCTACACATATACTCTATGGCTTCTTGATCACCAATGTAGTCTGATCCTTTAACTGTATCAAACATATGCCATCTCCAATCATCATCGGGGTCATCACTCTGAATCGCACATGTTATTCCGCCTTGAGCCGAAACCGTATGCGATCGCGTTGGGAATACTTTAGAAATCACAGCGGTATTAAGACCTGATTCTGCCAACTGGAGAGAGGCTCTTAAACCTGCTCCTCCTCCTCCAATGATAATTCCATCAAAATCCATAACTGGAAGATTCTTTGCATTTATCACTTCATTAACTTTCATCTTTTTTTACCAAATAATTATAAGAGACCAAATAAAAACAATTAAAACGATTAATAAACAAATACATCTATAGGAAACATAAACTATTTTGCTAAGCCCACCTAATCTAGCAGGAGTGAAATAGTCCGAGCCTATTGCCCAAGTACCAAGCCACGTGTGTACTGCAAATGAAATTAGGAACAAGGTCGAGAAAACCTTAATAACTAAACCTTCAAAGAAAGATTTCCATAATAAGTAATCCATATCTGGATTAGAAACAACGAAGTAAATCAAGTAAACACTATAGAGGAACATGAACAAAGCACATGCCCTTATAATTAAAAACTCGTTAGTACCTGACTCTAGGAATTTCATTATTTATTACCAGATATAGACCAAAACCCAAAAAGAGCAGGTAAAACTTAAAGCAAATACTAACCAAGACAACAACCGGCCTGACTTTAAAGTTTCTCCAAACCCAAAAAATTCAGCCAGCATCTTCTTTAGACCAGCTAGAACATGATAAATAAATCCTACTGCTATCATCACAACAAGTATCTTTAACAATACGCTATTTACTAAATACCCCTGTAATTGATTAAAAGACTCAAGCGAGATTAAAGAGACTTGTAGCAACCACACAACCAAAGGAAAGCATAAAAATAGAGCAAAACCTGATATTCGATGAAGAATTGATACAACGCCAACAATTGGCAATTTTATTGCTAGCAAATTTAAAAATACTGGACGATTATCTTTTTCTATCACTATCTTAAATAGGGTTTGCTTCCGAGCGAGTTAAAGCTAAACAATTATAATTTGTGATTAAACTAAATGCCATACAAATAGCACGATCATAGGTGGTTAATTCTCTAATTGAAAAATTAAAAAGAAAGCAGCCAAGAAAAGAGGGATAGTAAATAAAAAAGGAAAGATTAAATTTGCTTGATAAAGAAAACCACTCAAAAGTGGGCCTAAAGCAAACCCTATACCAGGCGCAACCATTGACATGCCTACTGCAGCTCCTTGATTATTAGGATCTGCATTTAAAGATGCGGCGGCAGTATAGCCTGGCGTAGCCAATCCCATGCCCAACCCCATTAAACTCATTCCAACAAGAACCCCGGTAAAATCATAAGAGAGTGATATCACTAGTGCACTTAGAATAAACAGAGGGATGGACCATGCAATTAAACGCAACGGAGATCCTTTAAACCTTTGTACTATAGTAAGTTGGGAAACAATAGACATTGCTGCCATGGATCCTAAAGCTATAGCTGTAGATTTAGCTGTTTCGTTTAGAGTTAACAGGAATTTATCTTGTAAATAGTAAGCCGTAACAGACTGAACCATAGCAAAGCTGGTAAAGACTATAACGCCTATAGCAAGAAGAAATTTAAGATTCTTATCTAACACCGGCCTAACGCCAATGTTTTTTGATATTTTTATATTGCCAGAAGGCAGAAAAAGAAAAGCAAAAATAATAGCTGCAACCATAATAAAAGACATAATTAACAGAGGAGTAAGCAAACCAAAATTCTGAATATCAACAGAAAATAAATTAATGCCAATTAATGACCCAACCAAAATTGGTCCTGCTATGGTACCAATGTTATTAGCAGCTCCAAATTTCCCCATACCCGATGAACGGTCTTCATCACTTGTAATATCAGCTACGTAAGCCCCTGTTGCAGGCCTTGAAGCCGCTCCTAGTGCTGAATTTACCATTCTGGCTATTAACAATATGATTAATAAGTTAATGGAGGAAAAATACCCAATTAGTCCATAAGAAACAAAGAAACAAAATAATAAAGTCGATAAAACATATCCTGAAAGGCCCATAATCAGTACCACCTTTCTTCCTATTTGATCACTCAATCTTCCCCAATAGGGAGTAAATACAATAAACATAGCCGCAGATATTGAAACAAGACTATTGATTTGAATTTCTGAAAATCCAAACTCTCTTCCTATGATTGGCATGGATTGCCAATAAACAGATTGACCCATACTTACAAACACTACGATGAACATCAATATTGAAAGGACTTTATTGTCGGTCCGCTTCAAGTCTGTAGATCCCTCTAGATTCTCCATTAATTATTATCTGATCTTAAAAGAAAAGCATATTCCATAGCGACTTCTTTTAAACTTGCGAATCTTCCACTAACACCACCATGTCCAGCAGATAGATTAACTTTAAATAGAATTGGATTAGTAGAAGTAGTGTTGTCTCTCAGTTTCGCAACATATTTCGCTGGTTCATAATATTGAACTTGCGAATCCCACAATCCTGCAGTAACTAATATGCTCGGATAAGAATAAGCACTTATATTGTCATACGGTGAATATCGCATCATATAATTAAATTCTTTTTTATTAGCTGGATTACCCCACTCATCATATTCGCCTGTTGTTAAAGGTATGGAGGCATCAGACATTGTTGTTATAACATCAACAAAAGGTACATTAGAAATAATACCGTTATACAAATTGGGTTCCATATTCATTACCGAACCCATTAATAAACCTCCTGCACTTCCACCTCCAGCATAAACTCTTCCTTTCTCGCCAAAACCTAATTTTAATAACCCTTTGGTTACATCAATAAAATCATGAAAAGTATTCAATTTATTAAATGTTTTTCCGTCCTCATACCACTGCCTACCTAATTCTTGACCTCCTCTTACATGAGCAATAGCAAAAATAAAACCTCTATCAAGCAAAGAAAGTCTGGTTGAGCTAAATCCTGCATCTACGGATATCCCGTAAGACCCATAACCGTAAACAAAAAGTGGGTTTTTCCCTTTCTTATACAAATCTCTACGGTAAACAAAAGAAACAGGGATGAGAGTTCCATCTCTGCCTTTTATTTCTTTTCTCTGAACTTTATAAAGACTTGGAGAAAAAGGGCCTTTTACTTCAGCTTGTTTTAGCTTACGTTTTCTACCATTCTTAAGGTCAATGGAATAAATAGAGTCTGGTGATCTCATACTAGAATACCCGTAATAGAATTTAGTACTTTTGTATTCAGGATTAGCTGCTAAATATGCCGTATACGAAGGGTCATTAAAACTAACTCTTTTTTCAAATTTACCATTCTGATCTAATATTCTTAATTTTCTTAGACCAGATTCTCTTTCCATCAATACTAAGTTCTTTGGATAGGCCAAAACTGATTGGAGCAGCACATGATCTCTATGCGGGATAATTTCTTTCCATTGCGACCTTTTTTTTGATTTCGCTAAAACAGTTTCCAAAAGTCGAAAATTCTTTGCTTTCCAATTGGAGTGAATTAAGAAACGCTTTTGATCAGGATCATGCTCTACTGAATACAAATGATTCAAAGTCCTTGGAAAGAAAACAGAAGGCTTTTCTAAAGGATTAGAGCTTTTTATTAGAAGAGTTTCGGAACTGTTAGTGCTAGAAATATCTATTTCAATAAATTCCATAGATCTTGAATTCCCAACCGACACATGAAAAGTAGGGTCATGTTCCTCATAAATCAGAACATCTTCTGATTGCTTTGATCCCATTGAATGACGGTAGACTTGGAAAGGCAGAAGAGTTTCAGGATCTCTTCTAACATAAAAAAAATAAGCGCTATCTGAAGACCATGCCATATCACCAGAAGTATCTTTAATAACTTGGGCAGATACTTCCCCAGATAACAAATCCTTGAACCTAATTGAATACTGACGCCTTCCTGTTGTATCTTCGGCATAAGCCAGTTCTTGCTCGGTCGGAGCAATACTCCAATTAGCTAATTGATAAAAATCTGAGTTAATGGCTAATTCATTCACGTCCAATAAGACCTGTTCAGGAGCATTCTTGTTGGTTCGTCTTATGTATATAGGGTGCTCTTTATTAGGTTTATATCGCCTAAAATATTCATAAGCACCCATCCTGATAGGTACAGAATCTTCCTTCTTAGGAATTCTGTCTGTTATTTCTTTAAAAAGCTTCTTTCTTAAATCTTGACCTGAAGTAAACCAATCTTCTAAGTATTCATTCTCTCGTTTAAGATGGTTTAAAACCTTCTTACTCTTCCTTGAGTCGTCTCTCATCCAATAATAATTATCGACTCTTTCTATCCCATGGGCCTCCATGATAAAAGGAACCTTCTTTGGTGAGGGCGCTTTAAGTTCTGTCAATTCTTTGCTCTGTATTTGGTTGATATTAGAAAAGAAAAAGCAGACTAACAGAAAAATCTTGATACACCCCCAATCTTTCATTATTTTTTCCTTCTTTTAACCAAACGCATTCTTTTCTTCTTCTGTCTATCAGTCAAGATGTTAGGCTTATCTTTAAAGGGGTTCTCTTTCTCGCTAAACTTTATTACAAGTGGGGTTGATCCTAATTTTAAGTAGGTTCGATAAAAATTTTCTAAAAACTTCTTATAAGAATCTGCAATTAACTTAAGGTTATTACCATGAAGAATTATAGTAGGAGGGTTTTTCCCACCTGCATGAGCATACCTTAATTTAGGTCTAAACCTTCCTGACATTGGAGGGGGTTGTCTTTGCAAGGCAGCTTTTAAAATCTTGTTTAAAATTGGTGTCTGTAGTTCTTTAATGCTTGAAAGGTAAGCCTTTTCAGCTAATTTTATTAGGACATTGATTCCTTTCCCCTCTTTTGCTGATATAAATTGTGTTTCTAAGAAACTAGCAAATCTTAGCTTCCTGTGAATATTTTCTTTTAAATCCTCTTTTTGTTTCTTTGAAAGTAGATCCAATTTATTGGCGGCTATAATAGCCGGCCTTCCTAAAGCAAGAGCCAAACCTAAAAGGTGAATATCTTGATCTACAATTGTTTCAGATGAATCCAGTACCAAAATTACTACGCTCGCCCTCCTAATAGATTCTAAAGATTGAGAAACAGATGATTTCTCCGTCTCCTCTCTTATTGATCTTTTTCTTCTCATTCCGGCTGTGTCAACAAGTGTAATGTTCTTGCCATTCCAATTAAGGGGAACTTCTATTGAATCCCTTGTAGTGCCTGATTCAGAAGAAACTAAAACCCTCTCTTCTCCTATTAATTTATTAATAAGTGTAGATTTCCCAGCATTTGGTCTACCTATTATTGATATTTTTATATCTTCTTCTAAGAATTGATCCTCATTAAAATCTTTGTCTTCAAGGTCTTCTAAGACGATCCTTATATCGTCGATACCTTGATTATGAGCAGCCGAGAATCCAATTAATTCTTTAAATCCTAGTTTTTCAAATTCTGCTAGATTAGCTTGTTGTCTGAACCCATCAACTTTATTTATTAAAAGGTATATTTGTTTGTTGGTCTTTCTTAAAGAAGATGCAATATCTTCATCTAAAGGCATTAGTCCATCTATAGCATCAACAAGAAAAAATAAGATGTCTGCCTCTTCAATTGCATTCTCAGCCTGACGCTTAACAGCTATAGATATATCGTTTCCTTCTAGACTAATTCCTCCTGTATCTATAAGTACAGTAGAAGAATTCCTTAAGTGACCATATTGCCTATCTCTAGTTAAGCCAGCGAAATCAGCTACTAGAGCAGATTTTGATCCAGTCAGTATATTAAATAAAGTTGATTTACCAACATTTGGCCTACCAACTATGGCGACTACAGATGACATTACATACCTAAGTTAAAAAGTCTAAAGAAGAACTAACTAACAGAAAGATAAATTAATCTTCCTGAATCGTCTACAACAACAAGATAAGAACCTTCAGAAACTATCTCCAATATAGGCCTCTTAGTTACCTTTTTTCTGCCGACAAAAGATCCGTCTTTAGAATCAAGAATATGAACATAACCTTCAAAATCTCCAATCGCAACATTATTTCCTAGGGCTACAGGAGAGGAAACCCCTCTAAGTTTTAAACCATCTTGTTGCCAAAGAATAGCCCCAGTAGATAATCCAAATGCTTTTATAGAATCTTTCGCATCTATCGCTATTATTCTTGATCTCACAGAAACAAGGTCATGAACAGACGATATCTTTTCTTGCCAAGCAATTTGCCCTTTTTGTAAATCGATTGCTGTTATATTGCCTTGGTAAGAAGCTGATACCAGTACATCATTAGAAACAACAGACTTACCATCTACATCTACAACCCGATCGAGTTCGGACTTTCCTTCGTTGATTGTGACCGGAATCTCTAACCTAATAGCTCCTGAATCGGGATAAATCATAGATACTTTTCCATTTGCAAACCCAGTAAATATAAATCCTTTAGCTAGAATTGGAGTTGCTGTACCTCTTAAGGTTAATTTAGGGATTGAATTTTGATGTACCCATTTGAGTTCTCCGGTCTTGATATTAAAACCGGTTATTTTCCCGTCTGAAGTTTGGGCTGCGACGATACTTCCATTAGTTACTGGAGGCGACAATATCTCACTAGATACTTGAGATCTCCAGACTTCAGTTCCGTCCTTAAAATCT
>Ga0206679_10001783_pt1 | contig 17674 bp, 12 predicted proteins | sample M110012015metaG_FD_155464 | JGI IMG/M metagenome (GOLD analysis project Ga0206679, IMG submission 155464) | Ammonia-oxidizing marine archaeal communities from Monterey Bay, California, United States - M1 100m 12015 | ecosystem: Environmental > Aquatic > Marine > Intertidal zone | place: USA... | reverse complement strand
AACTTATTGCCGTTTTGTTAACTGCATTTTCATCTTGGAGCTTTAGTGCATTCTCGAGGTCACGCTTATAATTGATATTATCGGGGTCCAAAGAAGTAGCTAATCCGTAATGTTTCACCGCATCGTAGACATATCCAGCTTTGATAGAACTTTCAGCCAACCCAGCGTGGGCTTCTGTGTTTTCTGGAGCCACGGCAAGTGCAGCTCTGTAGGCTTCGATCGAGCTTTTGTAAGCTCCCGATAAATCGTTGATTTCGGCGATTGAAAATTGATATTCTACAAATTGATCTACAAGGAAGGTAGTTTCGCTAAGCGAGGCAATGCTGTTTTCAGCCTGCTGAATTCTACTAGCCTGATAATCAGCGGCGAGCAGATAGTATTCAAGTGCCTTCTTATTATTTGAAGATCCCCTAAAAGCGGCTGCTAAATCACCATAAATCTTCCTGTCTGTTGGGTCCAGTTTGATCGATTTGTCCAACTGGAAAGAAGCTTCAGGATAGTTCTCCATTAACAACTCAATTCGTCCAAGTTGAGCTGAGTATTTGTGATTTGTGACATCATTTACTAAAAGACTCCTATAAATAGCCTTGGCATTTTGCAAATCTCCGTAAGCAATCAAAGCTGCTCCAAGTCGATCCTGAATCATTGGATTGTCGGGTTCGATGGCCTCCACTTGACGGTATTCCTGTACGGCCTGCTTGAAGTTCTTCATCCCAGTATAGGCTTCAGCAAGCTGGAGTCGGTGGTCTTTAATTTGTTGTTTGGATAATTGAAGACTCGACTCAGTCAGCGCGTTGATTGCGTGCGTTTCAACTTGACTATACTGAGCAGAGGCGTTCAAAATCTCCAGAAACACGAGGTTTTCTTCAAAGTAAGGCTCCTTGCCTTGTTTTAAGGTGAGTACAGCCTTTGAAGCGTGTCCTCGAGCATCTTCTATGATAAGCTGGAGCTCTAAAGCTGGGAACCCCAATTGGCTCTTTAATTTGAACAACTCATAATGGCTCATTGCTAATGTGTGAGAGTACCTTGGATTGTTTCGAGTCCAATCCAAAATCGTGTTACTGAGGACAATGGCGTTGCTAATCGAACGTTCGTTTTGAAGACTGGCCAATTTAGTAGCTAAAGAATCGATCGCATTCATAACAACCGGACCTAGGTCAGGAGATTTTCTAAGAACATCCGCTTCAGCCACAATGCTGGGAATGTCATCTCGGATCGCAAAGTCATTGAAATAGTTGTAGTAAGCCATCTTGCCCACTTTCTGCGCAAAAGGGTCGTCGGGTGCATACATGAGTGCGTATCCAATCAACTGAATTGCCAAACCCACTTCAAGATTTTCACAAAGATATTCTGCCGATGAAGCCAACCTCGAGGCCATGTGAGCGGCCACAGCAGGTGAATCGCCAAAAGTATTTTTAGCTTCGACGTAGCTCAAGATCGCTTCTTGGTAATGCTTTGCATTCAAGAGTCTGTCACCCAGGGCCAAATGATTCCTAATGACCTTTCCTGGATCAGAAATGGCAGTACTACTCAAGCTAATGAACTTGTACTCAAGGAGATTTAACCCAGCATAACCACGTTCGTCGATGATGAGTTTGGTGGAGACTGTCTCTGCTACCACACTGTCTGAAGGTAAATCAGAACGTATAATTCCATAACCCTTAACTGCCCGAGATTCCACTCTGTCAAACTCAAAAACGAGTTGACCATTCTCAACTCCATAAACCGTAGGTCTTTTTGGAGAAGGTGGTTTAACATAAAACTGTAGGACTTTAGGGGTAGGTATATTCTTCTGAATACAATGAACTCGGTTGCTACCTTCGTCAAAAGCAAAATGCCTGACATTTCCGAACCCATTATTTCCTCTGCCTTCGTAGCCAATTGTGAATTTAAATTTTGGGAGAATGTCCCAAGCGTGCATTTCTATTTGGTGAGAGTCTTCATTGTAGAGATAAATTTCATCCAGCTGATCAACATAGAAGCCAAGAATTTTTGAGTTTGCCTTGCCTTTTACATTTCTAGCTTTTAACCTCTCACTCACAAAAGGGTAGCCATCTTTATTAGTCTTGAAAATACAATTCAATTCAGAGTCGAGAATGTAAATCTGTCCTTTCGAATCTACTTCAACCGCTATGGGTGACTCTAGAGGAGAACCATGAGTAGTGATTAATTTACTCTTATGAATTCCTTGTGAACTCCAGACGTGAATATTTCCGTTGCCAGCATCACAAACAATGATATCTCCATTTCGCATGATTGCGATAGATGAAGGGTCCTTGAGCTTGTCTTTTATTTCTCGACCAAATTTTCGGAGGAAACCCATGTTTCGGTCGTAAGCAAAAACTTCTTTCGCGCCGCGATCAAGCACGTACAGGTTGCCTTCATCGTCAATCTCAACATCGATAGCTTCTTCAAATTCTAAACCCATATCGAGCCCTTCTTTACTTTCTGCATTGGCATAGTTGACCAACGTGGTAGGATTTTCATACGGAATCAGGTATTGGGCGCCATTAGAGGAGACTGCCATGTCTCTGAAATTGGGCTTGATAGGACTGATTTTTTTAGCTGAAGACTCAGCTATAAATTCGGCCTTAACACGCTTAGATTCAGGGGGTTGAGATCTTTCTGGATAGCGGACATGAAATGTCTGAACCTTACCAATGCCGTTATCAACAACGGCCAGTTCTGAGGCGCTCCCTGGTGATAAGCAGATCATGGCGCTCTTCTGAAAAACTCCTGGTGCGGAACTACCACTGCCGCCAAATGTCATGGTTGTTTTCCCCTTACGATCAAATCGACTGAGCTGACCGATTTTGTTGTCGATGACGAAGAATTCGCCATTAGGGCACACTGCCAAATGAGAAGCGTTCTTTAACGGAACATCATACCAGGTAGTGAAGTTCTTGTGGCCGAGAACCTGATTCCCAAATACGTCAATAATATAGATTGATGGGCCAGCAGCATCAAGAACGTAAATCTCGTTTTGAGCATTAAGCCCGATTGAAACTGGATCTTCAAATGGATCGAAGCCTCCACTTATAAAACTGAGATAATCGCCATCAGGCTCGAAAATGTCTATTTGATTTCGTGATCCATTTAAGATATAGATGAAACCATCAACATCCACAGATATGGCCTTAACCTTATCAAGTTCCCCTATTTGATTGCCTTTTTCTCCAAAACGAAAGCCTGTGCCATCTGAGTGCCGGACCACAATCTTGGCTGTAGATTGGTCGTACACGTATAGCGTTTCATGGTGATCGACAGCAACAGGTCCTGCATTCGTCACATTAAGACTTCGATTTAATGAGATTGGAGATTTTCCAGAAATAAAACGAATCAGCTCTCCATTTGAAGTGGAAATGTAGAGGTGTCCTTTTGGGCTGAGAGCACAGCTAGAGGCGTCTTGTATGTGCGCGGAAGGTGTGTCGGGTAAAAAGTGCTGATGCTGCACTTGTTGGGCATGGCAGAATATAATTGCCAAAGTGAACAACGCTATTAGCAGTTTGTCAAGCATAAAAGTCTCTCGCTAAATCAATTAGTGAGGAAATTACGACAAATGAAGATATTAATAGGGGATACATTTAGCATGCGGTAGCTCCATTGAGCAACTGACAAGTATCGCATGGTATTTGGTGATAATATGAGTGCTTATAAATGAGACTGTTACATTCCCGATGGACGTACGATAATCTCATTGAGGACAACCTCTTTCGGTGTTTCGGCCGCATGCACAATTTGAGTTGCGACGGAATTTGGATCCATAGACGACGCGAAATACGGTTTCATTTCATCCAAAAGTTCTTGGTTTTCGGTGTTGTCAATAAACTCAGTATTCACTGCGCCGGGGCTGATCGTTGTAACGCGCACCTTACCTCCGAGCTCAATTTTGATGCTTTCAGAAATAGCGAGCACAGCCCATTTTGACGCGCAATAAACGCCAGAATTAGCAAAGACTTGATGAGAAGCCACCGAACCCAAATTAATGATTTGGCCTTTAGTGGCGATGAGTTTAGGAAGAGAAACGTGAATGCAGTTTAAAAGCCCGTTTACATTAGTGTTGATAGTACTATGCCAATGTTCGATTTGACCTTCCGCAAGGGGGTCGAAATAACCCAAGCCCGCATTGTTGATCAAAGTGTCGTAACCACCCATGAGTTGTTCAGCCTCGTCGATCATCGATTTTACTGATTTGTAGTCTGTCACATCGCAGGCGATGAAATCAATATCGGCATGTCCGTCCATCCATTTGGCTCGGCTTCGCGAGGCAGCCACGACTTTATGTCCGCGTTCTGCAAGCATTATTGCTGTTGCTTTTCCTATTCCTTTTGATGCTCCTGTGACTATTGCTCTCATCGCAGTAAATGGTTGGTGTGAATCTGAAATTCTTGATAATATGATGAATGACTTGGCTTAAGCCTTCCAGAAATAGTGAAAATACTCCTCATCCTTTTCCCAGCCCTCACGCTCATATAGTTTCTGGGCCGGATTGAAATTCTCTGTTTCTAGCGCAAGTCCTTTCATTCCGTATTCTAAAACGAGCTTCTTTGCTTCATCTAAGAGTGATTTACCGACCCCTAGGTCACGATAATTGGGAGAAGTGTATAAATCATTGAGAATGTAAAACCTCTGAATTGTAATTGATGACAAAGTAGGGTAGAGCTGAGTAAATCCGGCAGGCGTATTGTCTACATATGCCAGAAAAACTACAGATTCATTGAGTTTAATTCGTTCTTCTAAAAAGGATCTGGAAGCCTGAATGTCAGATGGTTGTTTATAGAACACGCGGTAATCATCAAAGAGAGGAGCCAGATCATCCAATCGGGATTCGTCTACTCGGTGGATGTGAATTTCTTTTTTCATTCTAAAGTCCAATCTTCTAGTTCACCCATAGCGCCAGGATCGTCGCCTAAGGCGATCAATTTGAGATTAACAACGCCATCGGAATCCACGTCGACAATGATATAATTGTCGCCAGGACCATCTCCCATACCAGAGCCGATAAACGTCGTGTTCCCTTCGCTCCAATACATGACATCAGTTGACCACGACCCGGCGCCGAGGTCTCCACAAAACATATACACTTCATTCTCCAGTATGTCAAACTTAGGGTAGACGACATTCCAGAAGTTCACATCGTCACCTCGGCCTGCGCTTGAGTTCATAGCTACTTGGCTAAAAATGGTGTCGCTTTCCCACCAAATCATTTGATGAAAGAACACGAAGATGTTCTGTGAGTTTTCGGCTTCAATGGTTAGAGTTTCTTGGAGAAAGGTCAGCTGATCTCCCGATATGCTCCAAGCATCTATGTTGGGGTCGAGCACGATGAATAGATCGCCGTGACGTGTGAATGAGTAGTAAGTTGAGCCATAACGTTCTTCAAACAGTGGACGGTTTTCCATGTCGTGATTACCAACAGCGAAGAAGGTCCTCACATCTAAATCCGCTAAATCTCGATCTACTTCAATCCAGTCTTGTACAGTCGGATTTGGCGAAACAATGTCTCCGGTCAGAAAACCCAAGTCAAGTTGATCATAGGTATTCAGATAGTCCCACTGCTCTACGAAAGGGGGGTGAAGCCCTTCATTGTCGATACCGGCTGCTCCGTACGTATGGCCCGCAACGAAGAATGAGTAGTCGTGAATACCAGCTGGCGTCGGAATTTCATCCAGTACTCGATCCTTTACACAGGAACTTAAAAGTAAAGAAATGGCTATGATGGCTAAACATCGCACGTACAAATTTACTCCTCGAAACGAGAAAAGCTCACTATTTGACTTTCGTTTTGCTAGATATTCCAAGTGTTGATCGCAGATCACGAATTCATGCTTTATATCAATCCCCTTTCGAAGAAGGTTATTCCTATGTTTACCCCGTGACCTATTACAAACCACTTGATGCCCTTCGTTGCTTTGCCGTGCTCGCCGTCCTAGCCGAACATTGGATGCACGGATCATCTTTCGTGAGTCTGGTATCGCCAGGGGCAATAGGGGTCGACATATTTTTTGTGCTTAGTGGTTTTCTCATCACAGGCATCCTACTTCGTTATCGAGAGCGTGATCTCCTACAAGGAGAAGGTCATCGAAAATCGATCAAGACCTTCTTTATGAGAAGGGTTCTTCGAATTTTTCCGCTGTACTATTTGACCGTTATAGTTTCGACAGTCTTCAACCAAGGCATGATTCGTGAGGCTTTTCCATGGAACATGACGTACACAACCAATTTTTTCCTCATGCAACATGGAAATTGGTTTGGTTTATTTGGTCATTGGTGGTCGCTTGCGGTGGAAGAACAGTTTTATCTCCTATGGCCATTCTTAGTTCTGTTTTTCAAGAGAAAATGGCTCTTACCAACATTCGCAATTCTCTTTGTTTTGGCTCTAGTTTCTCGTTTCGTACTCTACGATTGGAGCGGAAATTATGTGACCAGCACGGCCAACACATTGGGATGCTTTGACTGCTTCGCCGTTGGTGGCCTTTTGGCGTTTTTACATCATTTCAAACCTGAATTGAAATCAAAAATCCTACGTATATGGTGGGGCCCACTTATCCTTGTGGGCGGATTGATTATGCTCAAAGCTGGTGTGTTGGATATGAACTACATCTGGACTCCCACGCTATTCAGAAGCTTTAATGCGGCGATTGCTTTTTGGATAGTAGGCTGGCTCGCTTTTGCAGACTTGAAATTTGCTCGAGGCTTTTTCGAATGGAAACCTTTCATATTTCTAGGTCAAATTAGCTACGGGATGTACCTTTTACACAACATTGTCCCGGGTTTGCTGCTTGGATTGAAAACCGAGGTTTTGGCGCTTAATCTGCTCATGTATTTCACCTCATTGGTACTTGTGTGTTGGTTGCTGAACAGATTTTTTGAAAAACCCATTTTAGGATTGAAGAGGAAATTTATCCGAAACTAGAAATGAGAGAAGACATTTCTTAATTCCATTCTGATATTTGATCATCTTCAGCAGTCATTTGAATCTCCATTCGAACGATTAACCTATTTTCCAGCCACAAATTATTCAAATGGCCACCGAAATCTCCAAAGACACCAATCAACTTAAGAAGACGCTAAGTCCACTTATGATCTGGGGTCTTGGCGTCGGCTACGTGATCTCAGGCATGTATTTTGGCTGGAATCTTGGTTTGGCTGAAGGTGGGACAGGAGGTTTAGCTATCGCAACAATCTTCGTCATCATCATGTACCTCACTTTCACGTTTAGCTATACTGAACTGGCATGCGCTATCCCAAAAGCGGGAGGGGCGTTTGCATATGCTGATCGTGGACTTGGGAAAAATTTAGGCTTCCTAGCCGGCATGGCTCAAAACATCGAATTCATTTTTGCCCCGCCAGCTATTGCGATGGCCATCGGAGCGTACTTCGGAATCTGGTTTCCAGAAGTTGGCACAATCCCGATTGCGATTGTCGCATACTTGATATTTACTGCGCTGAACATTTTTGGAGTAAAAGGAGCAGCACTTTTCGAGCTTGCAGTGACGATCGTCGCTGTGATTGAGCTGCTCATATTCGCTGGAATATGTTATCCGGAGTTTGAAGTTGCCAATCTAAAACAGAATGCCCTTCCAAATGGATACATGGGGGCGTTTGCGGCTATTCCTTTCGCTATATGGTTTTTCCTAGCTATCGAAGGAATCGCCAATGTGGCTGAAGAAGCTAAGAATCCTAAGCGTGGAATAACTATTGGATTCACCTCGGCGATTTTTACTTTAGTTATTCTTTGCGTTATAACCTTTACCGCTGCTGTTGGCGTAGATGGATGGGAAGGTATCGTGTATCCGGAAGGAAGCACTGAGGCTTCAGATAGTCCATTGCCATTGGCTTTAGGGAAAGTTGTAGGTGAGGGACACGCCATGTTTCATATGCTACTTGTAATTGGGATTTTCGGACTTGTGGCATCCTTCCACGGCATCATATTAGCTGCAGGCAGAAGTACCTTCGAATTTGGGAGAGTTGGGTATATCCCAAAGGCCTTGTTATGTGAATGCCAAAACTAAAACACCAGTGAATGCTCTGATATTCAATATGGCAATCGGCATTCTAGCATTATTTACTGGACAGACTGGTGCAATCATCACCATTGCAGTATTCGGCGCGCTCACACTCTACGTGATTTCGATGATTTCTTTCTTCGCTTTGCGAGAGAAGGAACCCGATATGGTCCGTCCTTTCAAAACCCCGATGTATCCGTGGTTTCCTGCGATAGCCCTAGTCATTGCAGCTGTTGCGCTAGTTGCTATGACCATTTATAACCCGATGATTGCCTTAGTTTACTTAGGGATACTTATAGCCACCTATATTCTGTTCAGGGTTCTCAACCCAACCAAAACCGCTTAAAATAACACCATGGAAATAGCTGAAATCAAGTCGATTATTGACGCTGGAGATCATAATAAGGTCAAGGTTGCTTTTTGCGATATAGATGGAATCTTGAGAGGTAAACTCATGTCGACAGACAAGTTTCTCTCAGCTGTACAAGATGATTTCGGTTTCTGCGACATTGTCTTTGGATGGGATTCGAGTGATGAGGATTACGACAAAGTAAAAGTGACCGGCTGGCATACTGGTTATCCCGATGGCAAAGCGACAATTGATCACAATTCGTTGAGGAACATTCCTTGGGAAGATGACGTGCCGATGTTCCTTGCTGATTTTAGAAACGACAACAAGCGTGCTCATGTTTGCCCTCGGACGCTTCTTAATTCTATTACTGAGAAGGCTAATGCCATAGGCTATACACCCAAGTTTTCCCAGGAGTTTGAGTGGTTCAATTTTGCAGAGTCTCCCCAAACCGTGAATGAAAAGGGCTTTCGAAATTTGGAGGGTCTTACCCCTGGCATGTTCGGGTATTCGCTGCTCAGAGCGTCTTTGGAAAGCGAATATGTGCATGACTTGTTTGATTCTCTTGAAGAATTCGGGATCCCTCTTGAAGGACTTCATACCGAAACGGGGCCGGGTGTTTATGAGGCGGCAATCACGTATTCTGGAATTCAAGAAGCAGCAGACAGAGCTGTGTTATTTAAGACTTCGGTCAAGGAGCTTGCCTATCAACATTCAATTATGGCGACGTTCATGGCAAAATTTGACATGAACCTTCCCGGCTGCAGCGGACATGTTCATCAGAGCCTTTGGAAAGGTGATGTAAACGCTTTTCATGGAGATGACAATGGGATGAGCGATGTCATGAGACATTATGTTGCGGGTCAACTACATTGTTTGCCAGAAATTTTGCCCATGATGGCTCCGACTGTGAATAGTTATAAGAGACTAGTAAAGGGCGCTTGGGCGCCAACCACGGCTACATGGGGAATAGACAACAGAACGGTAGCTCTGCGTGCACTTCCTGGAGGGGATAAATCCTGTCGACTAGAAACTCGAGTGCCGGGTGCTGACTGCAATCCCTTCTTAGCTATGTCAGCTTGTTTGGCCGCTGGGCTTTATGGGATTGAAAATAAGCTTGAACCCCGGGATCCTACTCAGGGTAGTGGATACGATGATAAAGACGCTGTCGGATTGGCAAATAATCTTCAAAAGGCCACTGGAATCATGAGGGATTCTACGATCGCAAAAGAGCTGTTTGGCGCTGACTTTGTCGATCATTTCTGCACCACAAGAGAGTGGGAGTGGAGGCAGTTTTCAAATGAGGTCACTGATTGGGAAAGGAAGCGCTACTTTGAGATCATTTAGAATTTCAAGGCCAACTTCAGGTTGATTCTTCTTCCAGTTAAGAAATTTGGGATCGCATACTGACGACCGCCAACATCCTCGATCCACGTGTAATTGATTGTATTGTTGATACCAAGAACGTTAAACAACTCAAGTGATATCCACCCATCATGAAACATCGTATTGAACTTCTTGGTGCCGCGATTTTTGTCTGTGATTAAATCTCTAGAAAATCCAATGTCAACTCTCCTATAACTAGGTGTTCTCAGCACGTCCTTGTACCGCTCAAATGAAGGTGGGCCAAAGGGCAAAGGCGTTCCGAAATACAAACTCACGAGGACTTTATATTCTGGCCACTTTGGCATTTCGTCCTGAAAGAGAAGGCTAAACGTAAAACGCTGATCAGTGGGTCTAGGAATGAATCCCGGTTCGATAGACGTGCTGTCTACTGCTTCGTCATTAAGCGTGAATCCAGGAATTATGGTTTCGCCATCTGAGTTGATGTATTGGTAGTATGCATCGTCGAGAATATCTTCCTCAGTTTTAAGAACAGAGGCTCTTAACCAGCTCTGGATTCCATCAATGAATTCTCCATTCAACATTACATCGACTCCGGTAGCATAACCACGGCTGCTGTTAGTAGCGTAGTAACGAAGCTTCACATTTTCAACTTCGTAAGGGATCAAGCTTGAAAGATCTTTGTAGTATACTTCAGCCACTAGCTTAAACGGCCTGTTCCACCCGTAAAACAGATAATCAGCTCCTGCTACAAAATGCAATGCTCGCTGAGCACGAATGTCCCGGTTTACATTGCCGTCCAAACCACGCATTTCGCGATAGAAAGCAGGTTGCCAATACACTCCGCCTGCAAGTGTCAGCACAAGATCTTTATTGATTGTACTGTCGGCACCTACCACATTGGTGAGCGTCCGAGTCCACTTTGGCCTATAACTAAAGTTTGCTCGAGGACCAGTTACAAACTGGTTGTTGTAATCCCATAATTGACCTCTAACTCCAAGGTTTGCCGTGTATTTACCTTCGTTGCCGTCTTTCCATGTAAAGCTATCCTGGATATATCCTGAAAGTCGATTCGACGATAGATTATTCTCAACCTTGATCACGTCGTGTAAGTATATATCGTTGTGTGGATTCTCTCCCGAATTGATGTAACCAATATTGTCAGGCCTGTGCGGTGTAGCAAATCCAGCGGAGTCGATCAATGTCCATTCAGACAAACGGTCGTTTATGGTCTCCTGCTGCCACCGAACCCCCCATTCTAATAAATGATTCTTCTCGTCAAAGTCTATAAAGCCTTTGTGTGTCACATTGATCACCGTGGCATCAAGGTCGTTTCGAGCATGTTCAAGAAAGCCTCCAACTCCTCGATTACGTAGTACTTCACCAAAAGAATCTGAGCCCAAATCACGTTCTAGCTCGTCTAGATAGTACTGTCCAAGGATGTCGAAGTATTCAGATTCGTAAGTTCTAAATGCGGAGGCAATTAGCTTGAGCGAACTGAACTCTGAAGGATTGTATTTTGTAGAGAAAGCACCAAAAAACGTTTCGAAAGCGCTAACCTCTTGCCCGTCGAAATAGACGGTCAAGCGAAGAGCTTCATTGATGTTCCCGACATCCGTCTGTCGGGTTTTAGGAATGAAATTGTACTTGTTTCGCGAGTAGTTTCCAAGGAAGTTAAACTCCAAATTACCATACTGTTCTGGCTTATAAGTCAGGTAAGTCTGGAAGTCGGTATAACGCGGATTGTAATCACCTTGAGTATCAAGACTTCCTAGCAGGTAAGTATTGCTCTTGTATCGAATTCCAGAGTTGTGGGTAAACTTCCCATTATCGCTTGCATCTTCCAAATGAATTGAGCCCCCTAAGAACGAGCCAGTAATTGCTCCGCTAAACTCGGTTGGACGTCTGTAATGAATATCCAAAACGGATGACATTCTATCTCCATACTTAGCTTCAAAGCCTCCCGCAGAGAACTCGATGCTCTCAACCATATCTGGATTAGGGAATGAGAGGCCCTCTTGTTGACCAGCCCTTACTAAAAACGGCCTATAAACTTGGATGTCGTTAACGTAAACGAGATTCTCATCAAAACTTCCCCCACGAACCGAATAAGAGCTACTCAACTCACTTGAGAAATTTACAGGCGCTGTGAGGAGAATGGCTTCTATTCCTTCTTGTGGAGTAGGAATTCCGTCCACGATTTTAGGATCCAGTCGTTGAATGGGCTTTTCACGTTCTCCTACCGCTGTGATGTTAGAGACGCCAATTGCAACCGTGCTTTTAATGATTACTTCGACGGTCTGAAATTCACCTTCTTTTACCTCGAATAGCCTTTCATCTTCACTTGACAAAAAACTGAATACCAGTATGGTGCTTCGATTGGCTAGGATTTCCAATGAGAATTTCCCATCCACATCCGTGAATGCGAAGTTCTTTGACTTGTCTTTCTCGTATACATGTGCATTGGGAAGTGCGACCCCATTATCGTCATACACCGTTCCTTCCACAGTGCCGAATTGGGCAAAGCCAAGTGAGGTGATTAAGATTAAAATGAGAGTGCTTAAAGTCCGATGAAGCATGGGCGTCAAAAGTAGATAAATAGACACAGCAGGTTTAACGGAAGTATTGCTGAAAAATTGGATAGAATTTTAGAGAGAATTTGACGATTACTTCAGGTCAAATTATTGTCGTCTGAAATCTCCGTTACGCCAAGCCTGGATAAACTGAGCCCAAGCTATTGGGTTGAGTAAGCTGATAGGATTGGCCTGACCGTTGTAGTACATTCGATCGGCTTGTTGTTGCACCGCGCGTCTGTAGTTCTCGCTACCATCAGCGTGCATAACGCTCATCTTGTCATACAGGAGAATCGCTTCTAGGTTCTTCCGACCGAGCTCATATTCATTATTACTAGCGTTCAAAGCCAAAAACTCTTGTTTGAACTTCGATGGGTGAGGCCATGGGAATATTTGAGCTACGTCAATTTGGATCGTGTCAGGCCTTAAGAATTGCACCAAGGAAATGCGATTTTCCGTTACAACCTCTGGAATAACATACTCAGTAGAAATGTTTCCAATATTGGAAAAGACTAGCGTGTCACCTGCCTTTGCTGGAAGCGAAAAGAAACCAACCATATCAGACACAGTTCCGCGCATATCTCGCAATCTATACACTGTTGAAAGGGGCACGGGTGAAAGCGAATCACCAGTAACGATGATACCACTTACTTGTACAATGTGAGCAGAGCTTTCCTTTTGGGCGTTCAAAGAAACGAGACCAAGAGCAACAAAGAAGAGAGTCAGACTGGTTTTCAGCATGCAGAACAAAGGTAAATTATTAATGGAGCTCTGGTCCGGTGAAAGAACATCATTGATCACTATTAATTATGCTCATTGTGTTAAAAAGCATCAACGGCAAATTCACTTGAGCTTAATCGAGGGGACACGGTTGATAAAAAGGACCAAACACATAGCTCCTTCCTTGGTGCAGCGACGCATACTGCTCTAACTTTGTCGCGATCTATATGGGACTAGTTCAAAACCTCAAAAAGAAAGTGGGTCGATATTTTCTTGGAAGAGAGAATGAGACAAAACGAAACAAGCGTGGCAGCAACTTTGCATCAGCTAGCCATGTGGCATTGTTATATAAAGACGACGATGAGGCTTTCTTTAAAAGGATTAAGAGCTATGTCAGATACTTCCACGAGGAGCATGGAGTTCGGCGTGTTATGGCTCTTGGCTTTGTCGATACAGACGAAAAGAATGTTCCTGCATGGCATGCACACAAACTTGAGTTCGAATATTTTACGAGACAAGATCTTAACTGGCACTTGAAACCAAGTCGCGATGTAAAGTCTTTCACGGATCAGGAGTTCGACGTGCTCATCGATCTTACTGATGAAGACTGTGTGCCGTTGAAGTATGTGCTCACACACAGTAAGGCCAAGATGAAGGTCGGACGCAAGGGGACTGTGAGCGAAGAACAGTATGATCTCTTACTCGATATGCAAGGAGATAAGAGCTTAGACAAGTTTATTGATCAGGTAAATTTTTACCTCACCAATTTTAAGATACAATGAAGCAGTTCAAAGGATTAGGAGTCGCAATGGTTACACCGTTCAATGAAGATTTGAGCATCGATTATCCTGCTGTACAGCGTCTGATTGAGCATATGATCAAAGGCGGGGTGGACTATTTGGTTGTGCAAGGAACAACTGGAGAGTCAGCAACAATAAATATTGAAGAGAAGCGAAGCCTTCTTGACTTCATCATCGAGGTGACGGCCAAACGTATTCCCATCGTATTCGGTGTTGGTGGAAACGATACACGAGCTGTTTGCGAGACGCTAAAATCTTGGAATTTTGACGGGGTCGACGGTATATTGAGCGTCAGTCCATACTACAACAAACCAACTCAAGAAGGCATTTACCGGCATTATGAGGCGCTCGCAAATTCTACGGAACTTCCAATCATACTCTATAATGTTCCTGGAAGAACGGCGTCAAACATGAATGCTGAGACGACATTAAGATTAGCACAGGATTTCTCAAATATCGTGGCCGTGAAAGAGGCGAGCGGTGATTTGGATCAAATATCTTCTATTATACAGCACAAGCCGAGCGACTTTTTGGTTATTTCTGGTGATGATGCTTTGACACTCCCAATGATTACCCTTGGCGCTGACGGCCTAATTTCAGTTGTTGGAAATGCGTTTCCTACTGAGACAGCTAAACTAGTCCACAAAGCTGGTGATGGAGATATAGAGGCGGCTAAAATCGAGCACTTTAAGCTTAAGGACATTATAGAAAACCTCTTTGTGGAAGGGAATCCCGCTGGCGTAAAAGAATGCCTAACACATGCGGCAATCAGCCAAAACTACGTTCGCCTCCCGTTAATGCCGGTTTCTCAAATCACAAGCGAAAGACTCTACCGTCTCATGGCTGAGAAGGAGCTGGTTCGCCAGATCTAATTAGGAATCTCCGTCAAAGACTTGTTATGGCCTGCAAATATTCCTAGGCCATTGTCCACATTACTGTAGATCTGAACTGGCTGAGCAAAAGGGTCTCCGTCGGTGTCAACGTGCGCCTTGTAGCTCACATGATACAGAAAATGTTCTTCAGTAGCAGATATAAGAAGGATGTGAAGATTGTCTAAAAAATCGCTGCCAAGCCCATGATTGTCAAGATCGATTCTAATGCGTTGATTTTGCCCGTCGAATGCGTCATCTCTAAAAGCAGCTCCATCCACGAAATAGTTGTCTTGCGCACCACCTAAAAAGAACGGCTCGGTACTTATGAAAGCCCGATTCCATTGGTTGACATCATCTTGATTCTCAACAATGCGTAGTACATAGAAGTTGTCTCCGCTAGGATCATCCAGGTCAAATTCGACTCTGAAAATTTGCTCATCGTTGAAATTTATGGTCTCCTCGACCGTAATATTCGACACTCCAATCGCAGAGGGAATTGTCGTTTCGCTCGAAACCATTCCTAAATCAGCATGGTTCCCAACAAGTTCATAAACATAGCCTTCCTCAGGCGCAAAATCCATCCGATAAATGCCGAATTCGTCTAGCTCAAGATCACCAACTAGCTGGCCGTCTTCGAAGAGTGACAACTCAGCATTATCTAAGACTTCAACGTCACTGGGATTAAGTATTGAAGCACTTCGAGATACGGCTACCGCGATAGAATCATTGGGCTCTATTAATGCATTCATCACCAACTTTTGTGCTGTTCCTGGATCATCAAACGGGATCTGTTTAGTGCACGAACCAACAATAATGAGAATCAAGATGTAGAAGATGTTTTTCATCAGAATTTGAATGACCAGTTAAACGAAGGAATAATAGGGAAGAGGCTGATTTGAAAAAGGCCAACATCAGCGTCATCTTGATCTACTTGATCGAAGTAAAGGAAGAATGGGTTTTGCCGGTTGTAAACGTTGTAAATTCCAAAACTCCAAGTCCTTTCATACCGCTTCATCTTTTTGTGAATATTAACTCCAAAATCCAAACGATGATAGGCAGGAGTTCTGAAACCATTTCTTTCGCTGACATGATCCACTCTAGGCACCCAGTTGGATACTATTTGATCAAGCTCAGCGTCTTGGGTTCCAGCGGATAGATAGCTACCTGTAGGCAGTGTAACGGCATTCCCGGTACCATATACATAGACCAATCCCATATCGACGCTTTCATTGATCAAGTAGGTGAGGGCAATTCCAATATCGTGCCTGCGATCGTATCGGTAAGGAAATTTTTCCCCAAAGTTTAGATTGTCAAATTGTCTCTCAGTCCAAGAAAGGGTGTAACCAATCCAGCCTGTAAATTTCCCTCTTTTCTTTTCTAGTAAAAGCTCGGCACCATAAGCCCAGCCTCTGCCCATTTCAATTTTACTCTGCCAATCATCAGCATTCGCGAAAAAGGAGGCTCCGTCTTTATACTCGATCAGATTGTCCATTTTCTTATAATATCCCTCGACACTCAATTCTAAATCATGCTTCAGTGTCGTCGCAATTCCAAAAGCAATTTGATTTGACAGCTGAGGACGAATTGTATCTGTTACTGGCACCCAGAGATCCGTCGGCAATCCTATTCCAGCATTTGTCAGAAGGTGTAGGTACTGAGCCATGGAGCTATATGCAGCTTTAACAGAGATCTTTTCATTCACAAGGTATCTAGCTGCAATACGAGGTTGAACACTAAAGTAGTTTTTACCCTCCACGGCAAATCCAGAGCCATGGACACCCAAATTGACTTTTAGGAACTCATTGATTTTCCAATCGTCTTCTAAATAAGCATAGAACTCGGCAGAGTTTACTATTGAAGAACCAAACGTGGTGTCGATAGGTGTTTCACCGGTGGAACTCAATTCAAACTTGTTCACGCCCGGGGTGAATTGATGGTAGACACCTGCAGCGCCATATTTCACATAATGATTCGGATTAGGGATGTAGTCAAAATCGGTTTTAATGCCTAGATCCCTGATGCCTGAGCTGTATTCGAAAAGAATGTTTTCCTCCGTAGACGAGGCTTCAAAACCTGTAACAAACTCATAATTTGAGAACGTAAAGGTTGTATTCATGAAGAGCTGATTGTGAATCTCATGATTCCATCGCGCTGCACCAATTGTATTTCCCCATTTGAGCGTGGCAGTTTCTTTCTCATCCGGCCTGAAGATTATCCCATCATCAAAGCGTGCAAAAGCTTCATCCTTTCCGAAGTAACCACTCAAGAACAAGCGATTCCGGTCGTTGATGGAATAATTGAGTTTACCGTTATAATCATGAAAAAAGTACCCCCCAGTGGCGTCTCCGTTACTTTGAGCTCGGAAGATTGGGCGGGTTAGGGCGTCGATATAAGTTCTTCTGCCTGAGATTAGAAATGAACCTCTATTCTTCTTTAATGGACCTTCAAAAGTGAGTTTGCTTGATATCAATCCAATGCTACCTTCTCCGCTAAACTTCTTGGTATTTCCTTCTTTCATTCGGATGTCCAACACAGAAGACAGACGGCCGCCATATCGGGCGGGAAACCCACCCTTGATCAACTGCACATTTCGAATCGCATCAGGATTGAAAACAGAAAAGAATCCAAAGAGGTGAGAGGCGTTGTATACCGGAACACCATCGAGTAGAATCAAATTCTGATCAGCACCTCCACCTCGAACGTAGAAACCACTGGATCCCTCTGTTCCAGATTGGACTCCCGGAAGTAATTGGACTGTTTTCAGAATGTCCTTTTCACCAAGAAACACAGGTAGAGACTTGACCTTGCTCATCGGAATCTCAACAGCACTCATCTGTGTTCTTTCCTGAATCTCTTCCGTAGCGTCTGAGGTAATCTCAGCCGCAGAAAGCTCATTAATTGCCGAAAGAGATACATCCAACTTCATGTCCTCAGACATATCAATTTCCATGCGCTGGGGCGTATAACCCACATAGCTGAAGGTGATTTGAATTGTCGGAGAGGAAGT
>Ga0206679_10001782_pt1 | contig 17675 bp, 14 predicted proteins | sample M110012015metaG_FD_155464 | JGI IMG/M metagenome (GOLD analysis project Ga0206679, IMG submission 155464) | Ammonia-oxidizing marine archaeal communities from Monterey Bay, California, United States - M1 100m 12015 | ecosystem: Environmental > Aquatic > Marine > Intertidal zone | place: USA... | reverse complement strand
ACCTACCACCGTTGAAGATCCCAGTTGCGTGGGAAACACTGGCGGTTGGCTCGTCTTGATTGTCGGCCTCACAATTATGATTTTTCTTGCTTATAATGTTAAGGTCTGGGGTTTTCCTTTGGTTCTCGTGGCACTTATTATTGCGGTGTATACGATTACTACAGTATTCGTTTGGTACTTCCACGGTCCAGATGATATCAACAAATATTTTATGACAAAGCTGGCAGGTGAACCACGTTTGCTGTCGGATGGTCGTCCCAAAGTACATGATATTTTAGTTAACAACGCCTCAGGTCTTCTAGGGCGTTTCATGGATATTATGCTAAACACGATTTTCCCCTATTTGGTGCTGGGGTCACTTTTTGGTACTTCAGCCGGTGGAAAGTCCCTAATCAAACTAGCTTTTCGTTGGACACGCCATTTGCGTGGTGGCCCGGCACATGCCGCGATCGTGTCTTCGGCCATGTTTGGAAGTATTTCAGGAGGCCCAATTGTAAATGTGCTCTCTACTGGTGTTCTGACGATCCCGATGATGTTAAAAAGAGGGTTTTCCAAGGTATTCGCAGGTGGGGTGGAGGCCGCAGCGTCATCTGGTGGTTCCATTATGCCACCAGTTATGGGCGTGGCCGCTTTCATATTAGCATCACTAACGGTCGTGCCATATTCAGACGTTATTATCGCCGCAATACTCCCCGCTATAGCCTATTTTTTTTGCCTTTTCCTGTCTGTTGTATTCCAGGCGCGTAAACAGAAAATCCTCGCGATCGGAGTGTTAACTGAAGACATGCGTATTTCGCGGCAAGACATCCTAAACCTTTTAATGATCTGTGGCCCAATTTTACTAATTCTTGTTTTGCTGCTCACCATGAAAGAATCCGTCGGATGTGGTCCACTTGGGGGGCTCCTGGGAGCCGAAAGAACTTTCATCGACAACATCTGCAAGGTCGAAAGTCTGTCATGGTATCAGCAGGCGGTGCAAAATGCTGCAGGTGATGCAGGTAGCGCTGGTTGGTGGGCGGTGATCCTGCTTTTAGGCTTATTGTTTATTGACCCCGTGATTAGGGCGGAACCCCATAGGGTTCTCAGGGGATTATCAGACGCAGGTATTTTGGTGTCCACCCTCTATCTTATGTTTTTAGCGGTTTCAATTATTGATTTTTGTCTTCAGTTCACGGGACTTCCTAATTTTATCTCACTGGATGTTTTGGGTTGGCTTAGATCTTTCGATTTGAACCAAAGCGGGTCGGTCACTATCCAGCTGATGGCATTGCTGGTCACCATGTTCATAGCAATTCTGCTCGGCATGGGTATGCCCGCCGTACCAGCCTATATTAATGTGGCATTGCTGATGGGCCCTGTCTTGGCCGGTCTTGGTATTGCGACTTTCACTGCACACATGTTTATTTTTTATTTTGCAGTTGCAAGTGCGATCACGCCCCCTATTGCTCTCGCTGCTTTTGCAGCATCTACTATTACAAAAGCCGATCCAATGGCAACTGGATTTTCGGCGGTAAAGTCGGGAATTGTGATGTTTGTCATCCCTTTTATCTTTGCTTTTTACCCCGAGATTTTACTAATCGAACAGGCCCAAATTGATCCCGCATCAAACGCGAAAGGGATGATCTCCTTCTTGCCTGGATACGATGGAACTACAAATTGGTCGGCTTTGTTATTTGTCCTCGTTCGGGTCATCGTGGCGCTATATCTAATTGCCAGTGCGCTTGCCGGGTTTGATCAGCGTAAATTGTCAGGCTGGGAGATTGTAGGGCGATTGGGCATAGCAATCGTTGTTCTGTTTTTCAGTCCAGCATTTTACCTTACGGGCTGCATTGTTGCTGCACTTTTATTGATTTGGCATACATTTAACGCAAAATCTCCATTGCCAAAGGGATCATAAAACATTGGTGCGTGAGGAAATAAAGGATATTTTGTAATTTTTTCGCCCATGTGCAAAAATAAGCGGCGTGCGCTATTATCTCCATATGATGTGTCAAATAAGGCAAAACAGCTAGATAGATTGCAAAACTACATTTCGATTAGAGCAGAAAGTATCATAATCTGATAAATTGAAATACTGAGGTTGTTGAAAAATCGCTGATCGAGGAGCTTCGCCTGGAGTGTTAATAAGATGCGCTAACAAGAAAGAGGTTGATTAGGATAGTAGGTTCTTTCCAAAACATATTAAACGATAAGATCTTTTTATAAAACCTAAAGTTTTAATAACGGTTACTAAAAATTCTTATAATTCTTCCGCATTTACAAACGAACGAGTGTAAGATCAAAGTCAGCTTTCAAGTAGTTCTTTTTTACAGTGCCGGATAAAGCAAATCCTTCTGGAAAATGCTCTGCTGGCATCTCTTGATATTTTATTACCAAATCTTCACGTACACCAAATACAGTATCTTCATCAAGGTATGAATCATCTGCAGAAAAAATTTCAGTTACTAATGTTCGATAACCTTCGGCCTTCACTATAAAGTGCAAATGAGATGGTCGCCACGGATGACGACCACAAGCATCCAGTAGATCACCAACAGGTCCGTCGCTTGGCACAGTGTACTCAATTGGTGGCGCTGTGGTGAAAGCATAGCGGCCGTCCTCACCGGTGGTTTGAATTCCATGAAATGAGTAGATATCTTGATTTGAGTCCTGGCTCGAATAAAGACCATTGGGTGCAGTCTGCCATATATCAACTGAAGCGCCTGTGATGGGGTCCCCAGTCTGATTCTTTATTATACCCTGAGCAAGAAGAATTTGATTTTCAAAATCACCTTTCAAGTCACCTCCAATTTCTAGACTTGGAGCTCCAGAAATGTGAAAAGGGCCCAGAACACTTGAAGATGTACCACCCGGTTTATGATTAATCATATCAACTAAAGATGACAGGCCCAAAACATCGGAAAGTAATACAAATTCGTGCCGGTTCTCATCAGAAATTTTTCCAGCGCGCTCAAGTATATCTATACCTGCCTCCCATTCTTCATGTGTCAGTTTAACATCTTTTGTAAAGTCATGCAGATGACGCACCAAGGACGCCATGACCTCACGAAGCCGCGGGTTCATTTCTGGTCCTAAATAACTCATAAAAACATCAGTAATGTTGTCTTTATTCACATCACGCATTTATATCTCCAAAGAATTTATATTATCTGATTTTTGGTTCTGTACTATTAAATAACTTGTTATGAATTTTTATCTATATATATCAATTAGTTAATTAAAGAATAAATATCAACTATAAAATAACAGTTTTTTCTTGCAAGCTGTTATTTAAATAATCGATTCAAACATTGGTTATTCCTAACACTTTTTTAGCATGCAATTTATATTTTCTGATAATATTACCATAAAAAATACTATCTCTTTAATAAAAAAACGGTTATCTTTTCATATGTACGATCATATCTTCTAATTTATTAAATTCGTACACTATTAATAAAATGAACTAATATGGAGAAATATAATGAGTAAATTTTCTGGCGGTTGCGATCATATTCATACACATTCAAATAGCGATCCAATCGATAATCATACTTGCCATTGTTCTGTCTGCAAACGCGTCACCGGTCAAGCAACGACGCATGTCGCTTTTTTTGAGCATTCTGATTTAGAAGTTAACAATCCTGATGGCATAAACCGGCAACCATTCAACAATGAGAATCCGGATGGTCCATTGGATCTGTGTACCTGCTCTACTTGTGGAACTCCTATAATGCTGGATGACAAACAGAAACGAATAAGAGCAATCGTTCCAAACATTATGGGTTACAGTACTGATTTTCCTGGGGCTACATATCACGCGTTTTATGATGCTGCAGCCGGCGTTCCTCGACCAGATGACGGAAGAGAAGTTCATGAAGGTTTACGGCCTGAATTTGTATGGCCAGAGGGTAGTTAAGAATTTTCTAAATTCACCCGTTCAAACAGGTATTACTAAGTAATATACGGGGTTCCAATTTTAAAAGTGGAGACACCTGGGGGATGTGCTTTTAACCGCGGAAAAAATAAATCTGATATACCAATTCTATTCATAAGTGCAAATGTTGTCAGAATGGATACTTATCGTTTACAAGTTATCTCGTATACAGTTGCGTAATTTGCGGCTGCCGTTGAATAAAATAGTGCTTTTTCTTCATCCTGTGATTTCCAAGCTTTATCAGCTATCTCAAGAAACACTCCAATTGAATTATACATCTGGTTGCAAATTTCTTTTGGATACTGCTCTCCTGTAAAGCCCATAGTAGGCACGGTTACTGCTATTGCTAGTATTGCTATTAGTTTTCTCATTTTAGTTCTCCTTTATATAATCCACTATTACTCAAGAACTCACCTAGTGAACAGAGGAACATAGAGTAAACAGGAGACGAAAAATATGTTGCCAATAATGTTGCCAATGGGAATTTTTCAACATGGCAGCTTTGTCAAAACAACACTAAATTATTGATTTTATTGATAGAGTTTTGGAGGCGAGTACCGGAATTGAACCGGTGTACGATGAATGCTGAAAAGTAATTTTCACAATAATATTTATAATTTTTGTCTGATTACTTAAGTTGCTGCTGTAGTTGAGTTTCTTGTAATGACCCTTAAATCGCACCTAATAGTATTAACTTCTGATTGTTTCTCAACAATAGCTTTAAACATATGTTCGGCAGCTAAAAATCCTATTTGTGTCGCTGGTATGTGAACTGTTGAAAGCGAAGGTTCAATTTCTGCAGATCCATTAAAGTCTCCTATTCCCATTACAGACAGATTATTTGGAACATTTATTCCCAGTTGCTTTGCAGCATAAATAACTCCTTGCGCAATTATATCATTTCCACATAAAATCGCTGTTGGTACTTTAGTATTTTTTAGTAACTTTATTCCTGCACGCTTTGCTTCTTCAAGACTGTACGGCGCTTCGATTTGCCATTTTGTTTGTATTATGATTTTTGCTTGTTCTAATTCATTTTTAGCACCTAACATCCTATCTCGTGCGCGGTCATTTCCCAAAAGCGAGGGGAAGATGAGTCCAATTTTACGATGTCCAAGAGATGGTAAATGTTTAGTTGCAAGGCTCCCTGCTTCTCTATTGTCAACGCCAACACAGGAAAACTTTGATTTTTCTTTAAAATTCCATAAAAGTCTAGTGGTTAGGCAATTTTGCGAAAAGTCACTTAAAATAGAAAGGTTGTATAATGCGGTATCAAATTAAAGGTAGACAGATCAATATTGGTGAAGCGCTTCAAAAATACGTAAGAGATGAATTAGAAAATGTGGCGGCAAAGTATGCCCAGAGCCCAACAGATGCTATAGTAACCTTTTCACAAATAATGCATGAATACGTTTGTGAAATCTCTGTTCATTTATCTACTGGGTTACAGGCCGTTGCAAAGGCTCGAGAAAATGAAATATATTTCGCATTCGATAGTTGTCAAAATAGACTAGAAAAACAGCTAAGGCGTTATAGGCGAAGATTAAAAGATCATCATAGGCAGAGAGTAAAACCGGTTGAGTCTCTGAATGTTTTATCCTACATCCTGTCATCTGGTGCGCATCAAGACGATGTTGAGCCTGAAACATTGGAACCAATAATTATAGCTGAAGTTGACGCGAAAATTCCGTCAGTTTCTGTAGGTGAGGCGGTTATGCAAATGGAACTAACTGGTTCGGATTTTCTAGTTTTTAAGAATGAGGGGAAAAAAAATATCAATGTTGTTTATCGCCGTGACGACGGTAATATAGGTTGGATTGAGCCAAATTAATTTTGTCTTGGGCGTGCAGATCAGATTGCTCTTGTTAAATCGTCGTTTCGCAGTTGAATAAAGACATTATTTAAAGCCATACATTATTAACTAGTAGGTAATTAAATGCTTATGAAGAATCCATCAGAGGAACAGAGAGCAAACAAGGAATGTTACCAATAATGTTGCCAATGGGAATTTTTCAACATGGCGGCTTTGACAAAACAACACTAAATTATTGATTTTATTGATAGAGTTTTGGAGGCGAGTACCGGAATTGAACCGGTGTACGCGGTTTTGCAAACCGCTGCGTAACCACTCCGCCAACTCGCCTGACAGTCGTTTGTTGGTCTTAACAATTGGTTTGTTTGCGTGCAAGGGGCATTAACTACTCGTGAGACCTTGCCCTTCAGTATGTTTAATGTCTATTACTGACAGGCAAATTCATATGAGTAGCGGATACTATAATGACAGATTTCACTGAAAGAAGAATAGCCATGGTTGACACACAAGTTCGACCGTCAGATGTGACTAAATTTCCGATAATTGATGCAATGTTAAAAATATCTCGCGAACAGTTTCTTCCTAATAATATGAGATCTATTGCATATATTGGTGATCATATTTTTTTAAAAAAGAATAGAGTTTTGTTAGATCCAAGGATCTTTGCTAAAATGTTAGATGCTTTGGAGTTAAAGGCTGGTGAACTCGTGTTAGTTATTGGATGTGGGAATGGTTACGGAGTAGCCGTAATTTCTCAAATTGCTGAGGCGGTTGTTGGTATTGAAGAGCCAGATATGTGCTTGGACGCAGAGGAGTGCTTAGCATCTCAGGAAATCGATAATGCCTACATTGTAGAGGGCGCGTTGTCTCAAGGGAATGAAAAGCATGGCCCGTACGATTCAATATTTATCGAAGGTGGTGTAGAGGAAATTCCAATGACAATTATTGAACAACTAAAAGATGGTGGGCGTATTGTTGCCTTATTTATAGATGGAATTGTGGGTAAGGTTATGCTGGGAGTGAAAAATGGTAAAAATGTCAATTGGAGGTTTGAGTTTAATGCTATGGCTCCAGTTTTAACAGGTTTTGAAAAAGAAAAAGAATTTAATTTCTAGATTTCATTCGAGAAAAAACTATCTATAGTTGTGGAGATAGATTCTTTATTTGAGTAGTACAAAAAATAAAGATGCTTTTGGGGGAAAGTAAAAGTGCACAAGTTAATAGATAATTTCATAAGATGCCCAATCTTGGTTATTCTTTGGATATTTTTTTCGTCGAACGTTAATGCTGATACTTTAAATCAAGCAATGATAAATGCTTTTAACAATAGTGATGAGCTTAAGATTCAGAGAGCTTCAATTCGTGAGACTGATGAGAAAGTTGCGATCGAAGTTGCGGGCAAGCGAATAAAAATCCAGGCAAAACAAATTTTGAGTACGGGATATTCTTTTTCTACAAGTTGTGGAGGATTTTGCACATCAACAACCGCTGGTGCAAGCCTTGAGGCTTCGACTTCAATTTTGGACGGTGGGCGAGCAGATATTAAGATGTCAATCGCTGAGGCTGAGGTGAAAATTGAAAGAAGTTCTTTAAAAGCAGCAGAGCAGTCTGTATTGTTAACAGCTGTTAAGGCATTTATGGATTTGCGCCGTAATATGGAGTTTGTCGCGCTAGAAAAGAACAGTGTAAAGCTATTGCAAAAAGAAGTTCAGGCGGCGCAAGATAGGTTTGCTGTGGGTGAGATAACAAAAACAGACATTAGCTTTGCGGAGTCTCGTTTAGAGGCTGCAAAAGGAAAGTTGGCTAACCAAACGGGCTTATTAGAAATCGCAAAAGAGCAATATGAAATGGTAATAGGGAGTGTTCCTGGAGAGTTAGACAATCCACCCCCTCTACCAAAGATGCCGTCGATGCTTAAGGAAGCAAAATCTCTTGCAGCCCAAAACCATTCGCAAATTTTTATTCTTAAGCAAAAAGTTATAATTGCAGATTTGGCTTTAGATCTGTCCAAAGCCAGCTATAGACCAACTCTTGATGTTTCAGGTGGAATAAGTGATTCTTCCCAAACCAGTAAATTATCTACAAATGTTTCTGTGCAGGCAACAGCTGTTTTGTACACTGGTGGTTCGAGATCTTCTTCCGAGCGTAGTGCTTTAACAGCGGTACAAAAAGCACGCTCCCAACTTTTATATAATACAAAAAAGATACAACAAACTGTTGCAAATAGATGGGCGCAGCTAAATATTGCAAGAGCTCTAATTGTTGCTAACAGAAAACAAATTAAAGCGGCAGAAACGGCTTATAGGGGCGTTAAAGATGAGGCAGAGTTTGGTCTAAGAACAACTCTGGATATTCTTGATGCAGAGCAAAGTTTAATGGCAGCAAAAGTCCAATTGGCATCAACAAAACGTGATGAATATGTTGCAGCTTATGAATTGCTAAAAGCTATGGGTTTATTAACTACAAAAAATTTGAACCTAAATGTTGAGCAGTATGATGTCACAAAGAATTATAAAGCTGTTCGGAATGCGCCAAGAAAAAATCAGTTCTTTAAATTGGATAATTTATTGAAACGTTGGGGCCAATAGCTTAAATAATTATTATTCTGCCAAGCTAATTAATCTGTCAAAATCAATAAAGTTCTCTATGTGGCTCGATAATAAATTTAAGGTATGATCTATCGTGCCGTTAAAGTTTATATCTGACGCTAATGCGCCCAAGCTTTTAATATAGTCAGATCGAAAAGCATCATTTGAAAATAGACCATGAATATAGCAACCTTGTACCTTGCCGTCTTTTGATGATGCTGACACGCTTTTGTTATTAACTTTCAACCAACTATTTTCTAAATCGGCACCAATTGATTGTCCAATATGAATTTCATACCCATTAACTTTTAACTTACCATCAGTTGTTGTTGCCGTTACTTCTTTTAAAATTTTTTGTTCAGACATAGTGGTTTCGATATTTAGTAATCCTAACCCTTTTATACTTTGTGGTGGCCCTTCAATTCCTTTTGGGTCGTGTATCATTTTACCTAACATTTGATATCCACCACATATACCTAGAACCTTTCCCCCCCGTCTAACGTGAGCTTTCAAATCTATGTCCCATCCTTGTGAATAAAAGTCTTCTAAATCACTTATTGTGGATTTTGATCCTGGGATTAAAATCAGCTGTGAATCTTGTGGGAGTGGGTTGCCTCGTTCAATGATCTTCAAAGAAATTGATGGTTCAATTTTTAATGGATCTAAATCATCAAAGTTTGCAATCCTACGCAGTTTAGGCACGACTATATTTATAGGTCCTCCTTCTGAAGAAGAAATGTCCAAAATATCTTCAGCAGGTAATATATTTGCTTTGTCAAACCATGGAACCACCCCTAGGGAAGACCAATTTGTTTTTTCTTTAGTAATCACCAATCCATCATCAAATAAGCTAATATCACCTCTGAATTTATTTATAATAAAACCCTTTATTCGTTCAGAATCTGCTGGATCCAATATCGTTTTTGTACCGACCAACTGTGCAATTACTCCACCACGATCAATATCAGCCACGAGTACAACTGGAACGTTAGCAACTTCAGCAAAACCCATGTTTGCTATATCACCTTTACGAAGGTTTATTTCCGCAGGACTACCGGCGCCTTCTATAATTACAAAATCATTATCTTCCTTTAAACGACCAAAGCTTTTCATTACTGCATTTAATAGCTTAGGCTTTAATTTTGCATATCCACGTGCTTTTACCGTAGCTATTCTTTTACCATTTACGATGACCTGACTACCGATTTCAGATTCAGGTTTTAAAAGTACTGGGTTTAAATCGCTATGAGGTTTTATTCTTGATGCTATCGCTTGTAATGCTTGTGCCCGCCCTATTTCCCCATTGTCTTTAGTAACGGCAGCATTGTTGGACATATTTTGTGGTTTAAATGGGCTCACTTTAAAACCTCGGTTGCTTAACGCTCGACAAATTCCTGCTACCAATAGGGATTTTCCAACGTTTGAGCCGGTACCTTGTATCATAATTGATTTGGCCATTACTTCCCTTTTTATATGTTTGCCATAGCAAGTTTAAATTACAAATAAAGTGCAGCCCAGTATAAGTAAATCGAGAATATATTTTCAAACCGACATTATTTTTGTCGGTTTTGAGGGTGAGCGAATAAGCGAATCGGAAGAATGTATAACTTAAATTTAATGAAAATATGGATATAAATCATGGAAACAAGAAAATCTAATTTCTTATCTGAAAATGACAAGTCAACTTATTGGAATACTGGGTTTCTCTTTCCACTTAATATTTTTCCCAAATCAGAAACCGCTCGAATGAGGAGTAGGTTGGAAAATTTAGAAAAAAAATGGATAAATAATGGGTTACCGCTACCTTTAAATACCTATAAACGTGTTAATTCTCACTTAGTTTGCCGTTTAGCTTATGAAATTGCTTCAAATCACAAAATTCTCAATAAGGTTGAGGGAATACTGGGTCCTGACATCTTATTATGGTCGGTTGAATTTTTTATAAAAGAACCTATGACGAAGCAAATCGTTGGTATGCACCAAGATTTAACTTATTGGGGAATGGGAGAAATTGATAATCTAGTAACGGCTTGGGTTGCGTTATCACCAGCTACAAAAAACTCAGGTTGTATGAGTTTCGTAAACGGCAGTCACAAAAATCCAATATTACCGCATACAGATACGCAAAATAAATATAATGTTTTGAGTAGATCTCAAGAGGTTGATGTCCAGGTAAAGGATATAGACAAGACATCTATTGTATTGGAAACTGGTCAAATGAGTCTTCATCATGGCTTGATGGTACACGGTTCGGGACCAAATTCTTCAAGTGATAGACGAATTGGTGTAGCAATCAGATATTTAAATCCAAAGGCTAAGCAGTTAGTGGCAAAAAGAGATTATGCTATGGTGGTCAAAGGTGCAGATCGGGTGGGGAACTTTATCAATGTTTCACCACCTACTAGGGACTTTACAGCTGATAGCTTGGCTGTTTATGATGAAGTAAGAATTGCTCAGGCTGAAGCGCTTACTGCAGGCGCCACCTCTGAAGTAAATTTGTATGGCGAGGTATAAATATGGATCAAGTTAAATTTACGAAGATGGAAGATGGGGATGAAGAGGATTATGCTTTTCTCAATCATCATGAAGTAGAGTATACAAAAGGCACTGCAGATCGTTTACTCAAAGCCTTAGTTAATTTAGACGAAAGCTTATCTGGTTATCAAATAACTAGGTTAGGTCATTCTGTTCAATCTGCAACAAGAGCTTGGCGAGATGGGGCAGATATAGATTGGGTTGTCTCGGCACTTTTACATGATATTGGTGACATATTTGCCCCGTATAATCATGATGAATATGCAGCAACCATTTTGAAGCCATTTGTTCGTGAACAATGCCGTTGGGTTGTTGAAAAACATGGTGATTTTCAAATGGTTTACTATGGACATTTGGTAGGGGGAAATCAAAATAAGAGAGATAAATTCAAGGAGCATGTATTTTTTAAAGATTGTGCAGAGTTTTGCGAACGATGGGATCAAACTAGTTTTGATCCTTCTTATTCTGACTTACCGCTAGAATTCTTTCGACCGATGGTTGAGGAAGTATTTTCACGTGACCCTTATAGTAGCGCTGTAATGGAAGCAAATCCAATGCCTTTATTTGATGCTGAAGTCGCTGCATCTAGAGCGTAAATCTCAAGATTTTGGCTGCTTAGTTTTAAAATAACTATAAAATTTTTAAAATAGTTAAGAAATGTTGTGATTTATTATATATTATGAGTGATTTGATACTCATGAGGCTTTTGTTTAAGCCAATCCATCTGTAAGTAGTGCTTGAATATGTTATGGTGGTTTGAATGAGCATGAAAAAAAACTTTAATTCGCAAACATCTGAAGCTGCAATTTTGTCAGCTTGGGAAACTAACAGATGTTTTGCCGCTGGTGCCAATGCAAAAAAAGGCGCTGCGAGTTTTTCAATAATGATACCACCTCCAAATGTGACAGGATCGCTCCATATGGGGCATGCTTTCAATACTACATTACAGGATATCTTGATTAGATGGCATAGGATGCGGGGGTTTGATACCCTATGGCAACCGGGCCAAGATCACGCTGGAATTGCTACTCAGATGGTGGTGGAACGAAAGCTAGCTCAAGAGAAATTACCAAGTAGAGAAGATCTTGGACGAGAAAAGTTCTTAGAAAAAGTTTGGGAATGGAAAGAGGAAAGTGGAGATACAATTGTAAATCAATTGAAAAGGCTTGGCGCATCATGTGATTGGGATCGTAATAGATTTACGATGGATAAAGGCTTTCACGATGCAGTACTAAAAGTTTTTGTAGAAATGTATAATAAGGAATTTATTTACAAGGGAAAAAGATTAGTTAATTGGGATCCTCATTTTGAAACTGCTATTTCAGATCTTGAAGTTGAAAATGTGGAAACAGATGGGAAATTCTGGCACTTCAAATACCCATTAGCAAATGGAGAATTTTACAATTATATTGAAAAAGATGAAGACGGTGAAATAATACTTGAAGAACAAAGAAATTTTATTTCCATAGCAACAACGCGCCCTGAAACAATGTTGGGAGATGGAGCAGTCGCTGTTCATCCCGATGATGAACGCTATGCTGCCATAATCGGCAAGCAGGTTCATTTACCGCTTTGTAATAGATCTATTCCGATAATCACTGATGAATATCCCGACCCAAAATTTGGTTCAGGAGCGGTCAAGATTACAGGCGCCCATGACTTTAACGATTATGAGGTAGCTCTACGCAACAATATTCCCCTTTATGCACTTATGGATTCTAAAGGAAACATGAGACTTGACGATAGCTCTGATAATTTGGTTCCAAAAAAATATAGAGGCCTTTCTCGCTTTGATGCACGAAAATTAGTTGTAAAAGACATAGATGCGATTGATTTGTTAATAATGATTGAAGACAAAAAAGTCATGCAACCTTATGGAGATAGGTCAAAAGTAGTAATAGAGCCTATGTTGACTGATCAGTGGTTTGTTGATGCACAAAAGATTGTACAACCTGCTATTTCTGCTGTTGAGCAAGGGCGTACAAAAATATTGCCAGAACGTGATAAAAAAGTTTATTTTCACTGGCTAAAAAATATTGAACCTTGGTGTATATCCCGGCAACTTTGGTGGGGTCATCAAATACCCGTATGGTATGATGAGGAGGGTAATCAATTTTGCGCTGTATCAGAAGAAGAAGCAGTCTTGATGTCTGGTGGCAAGAAATTAATCCGTGATCCTGATGTTTTAGATACTTGGTTTTCCTCAGGTCTTTGGCCTATTGGGACATTGGGTTGGCCAGAAAAAACTGAGGAATTCGATAAGTACTTTCCCACTGATGTATTAGTTACAGGTTTTGATATCATTTTTTTCTGGGTGGCACGTATGATGATGATGCAATTGGCAGTTGTTGAAAAAGAGCCGTTCCACACTGTTTATGTTCACGCATTAGTAAGAGATGAAAATGGCAAAAAAATGTCTAAATCCTTGGGGAATGTTTTGGATCCTTTAGAGCAAATAGATGAATATGGAGCTGATGCTGTTAGGTTTACTTTAACCGCTATGGCTGCAATGGGACGCGATTTAAAACTGTCTACACAAAGGGTGATCGGTTATAGAAACTTCGGAACAAAATTGTGGAATGCGGCTCGGTTTGCTGAATTTAATGAGTGTAAGCCAATTGAAGATTTTGATCCCAGTGCAGTTAGTCAAATTCTAAATAAATGGATAATAGGTGAGGTTGCAAAGTCTAAGGAGGCCATGGATGACGCGTTAAATCAATATAGATTTAATGATACTGCAAATGTGCTTTATACTTTTGTTTGGGGTAAGGTTTGCGACTGGTATGTAGAACTTTCCAAACCATTATTCCAGGGCGATGATTTAGGTATAAAACAGGAAACACAAAATACGCTAGCTTGGGTGATTGACCAATGCCTAATAATGTTACATCCGATTATGCCATTCATTACAGAGCAGTTATGGAGTGATATCGCTGACAGATCTAATATGTTAATCCATGAGGATTGGCCTGAATACCAATCTGTTGATTTGGTTGATATTGTTGCAGATAGTGAAATGAACTGGGTTATTTCTATTATAGAAAATATTCGCTCAGTTAGATCAGAAATGAATGTTAATGCTGGCGCAAAAATAGATTTAATAATTCTTGAATTTGATGTTAGTAAAAAAGTAACTTTTAATGAAAATTTAGTTATGATCAAAAGATTAGCGAGATTAAAAGATATTTCACATGCTTTAGAAGCGCCAAAAGGTTCGGTCACTTTGACTGTTGAAGGTGGAACTGTTTGCTTGCCTTTATCTGAGGTTATAGATCTGTCTGCTGAAAAAAACCGTCTTCAAAAACTTCTAGATAAATTAACAACTGATATTGGCATTACTAAAAAAAGAGTTGATAATGTCAAATTTGCTGAAAATGCCCCAGCAAACGTTCTTGCAGAAAATAAGCAACGTTTAGTACAGTGGAATTCTGAATCAGAAAAATTAATAAAAGCGATACATAGACTAAATAAGATGAGCTAAAATTAACTAACTTAAAGCATTTTAATTCAGAGCGAGTGGAAAAATGAAAAAATTTCGTTTCACGTCTTTAGCGAATAGCCTTCCGTCAACAGTTCCATTTGTAGGGCCTGAAACACAAGAGCGAAAAAATAGGAAGATATTTAAATCACGCCTGGGCGCTAACGAAAATGTTTTTGGACCATCTCCAATATGCGTTATGGCAATGAAAAATGCAGCTAAAGATTCGTGGATGTACGGTGATCCAGAGAATTTTGAGTTAAAAAAAGAATTAGCGAAGTTACATAATGTAAATTCACAGAATATTGTTGTTGGAGAGGGCATAGATGGATTACTTGGGTATTTATGTCGATTGTTCATTGAGCCAGGAGATACGGTAGTTTCTTCTTTAGGAGCATATCCCACTTTTAATTTTCATGTTGCCGGATATGGTGGTGTTCTTGAGACAGTTCCATACATTAATGACTGTGAAGATCCAATCTCATTATTAACACGTGCAAAGGAAACTAACGCTAAATTATGTTATTTTTCAAATCCTGATAATCCAATGGGAACATGTGTTGACGCTAAAGCTTTAGAGTCAGCAATTCATCAGATCCCAAACGGGTGTCTGTTTATATTGGATGAAGCTTACGTAGAGTTTGCTCCGAAAGGAATCGCGCCAGAAATTAATGCAGACGATGAGAGAGTAATACGTTTTCGTACTTTTTCAAAAGCGTATGGGATGGCTGGGGCTAGAGTCGGATATGCAATTTGCAATATTGAATTGGCTTTAGCTTTCAATAAAATACGAAATCACTTTGGCATGAGTAGAATAAGTCAGGCTGGAGCGCTTGCGGCGTTAAGTGATTTATCACATCTTAAGGACACGATTAAAAATGTAAATGACGCAAAAAATAGAATTTATGAGATTGCGTTAAAAAATAAATTAACTGCTATTCCTTCGGCGACAAATTTTGTAGCAATCGATTGTGGTGAAGGGCAAGATAAAGCTAATAAAATAATGAATGGTCTTATTTTAGAGGGTATATTTGTGCGGATGCCTTTTGTTAGCCCCCAAAATAGGTGTATTAGAATTTCTGCTGGAAGACCCAAAGATCTTGATTTGTTTGAGCAGGCTCTGCCAAAAGTATTAGAAAAAATTAGCTAAAGCTAAAAAGTTACAAAAATTATTATTTATAAGTTTTGGCCAATGTATTAGTAGCTGCTTCAAGTGCGAACTGACCATGTGGTATTTTTAAAGCCTTAAAAGCAACATCGATAGTTGATATTACTCCAAGTATCATAGTTGCATTAATATGCCCCATATGACCAATTCGAAAAAAATTATGAATTGTAGAATCTTCTTGATCAGCCATTCCCAAACCTATTCCTAAGGTGAGATCAGCATTTTTTTCACACCAATCTTGGAGCTTTTTCGCTCCACCGTTTGATATGCTTGCCGCAGTAACTGCATGAGATCTTAAATTTATATCTCGCACATTCATTTTTATATTTCCTTGCTCTGACCAGCAATCAAATGCCGCCCAAATCGCTTTGGACAAATTTCTATGCCTTTTCCAAACTTCAGCAATACCTTGTTCTTTAACTAACATATCTAATGCGGTTCTTAATCCGTATAGATGGTGTGTTGGGGCTGTGCCACAGAAGTATTGATGATAACTCTTTACATCAGTACGTGGAAGCCAATCCCAGTAAGAACTTACTGTAGGTTTTTGTGACCGAGCAAATTCAGCTTTTGCATTAAACCATACGAAACTTAATCCCGGTGGAGTCATCAAACCCTTTTGGCAAGCAGAAATCATTAAATCGACGCCCCAGTCATCCATTCTGAAGCAATCTGTACCTAGACTTGCAATACAATCTGCAAATACCATCGCTTTATGCCCAACCTTATCGATACACATACGTAGTTCTTTTAGGTTAGTTCTTATTGAGGTAGAGGTGTCTGTATGAGCAATCAAAATAGCTTTATATTTATTGGAAATATCCTTTGTTAATGTTTCCTCCACTTTTTCAAAATTAACCCCTGAAGATTTTCCAAAATCTAAAATAGTAGTTTTAACACCTGATTTTTTTGCCATTTCCGCCCAACCAAATGCAAATAAACCAGTTGCTAATGTTAATACTTCATCTCCAGGATTCAACGTATTGGTGATTGCTGCTTCCCATGCACCATGGCCATTAGAAATGTATATAGCGACTTTTGATTCTGTTTGCGCAACAGTTTGAAGATCGGGAATAAGTGATGCTGTTAGCTCATGTAGCTCGCCTTTATAAATGTCTGGAGAAGGACGATGCATAGCATTTAGAACGCGCTCAGGAATTACTGACGGTCCAGGTATTGCAAGATATGAACGACCTTTTTGAGACATTATAACCTTTTAAAGTTTTCATCGTAGTTTATCATTCTATTTGGGAGCTTCAAGCAATACTGTTGACCTATTAGTTTGAAAATAAATTATGATGGTCTATACAGAGGTAAAAGCTTAAAGGGAAAATACATATGCTAGACCGTATTTGGGGTCGTATTGAAAGAGCGGAGAGTAAACTTCGTAATAGATTTGGTAATTCTATTGAAACGCCATGGCAGAGATTATTATCACATGTGCATTTTCAGTTGATGGATCATGGATTTTTAAGAATTTTATGGACTAATTTTTATAAATTTGCACCTGATGCTTACAGATCTAATCAACCATCTCCCAATCGCATTAAGAAATATAAAAAAAGAGGTATTCGGACAGTAATAAATCTGCGGGGTACACCTATTCAATCGCATTATCTTTTGGAAAATGAGGCTTGCGAGAATCTTGGAATAAATCTGATAAATTGTAGTATGTGGGCTCGGTCACTGACACCAAGTCATTTTATTATTGAGTTACTTGATGTCTTTGATCGAATCGAGAGACCGTTTGTGGTGCATTGCAAGTCTGGAGCTGATCGTGCGTCATTGGCTGCAGCTTTTTATTTAATTTACGTTCATGGTTTTAGCGTTAAGGAGACTAGAGACCAATTTAGTTTGAAGTATTTGCATTTAAAATTCTCAAGAACTGGAGTTCTAGATTTTTTGATGGACACTTATGAACGAGATGGTGAGGCTAAAGGCATAAAACTGAGGGAATGGATATTAAACTTTTATGATGCTGATGCATTAACAAAAGAATTTCTGGCCAATAGGCTTTGATTGCTAAATATTTTTATAAGATGCTATTCTGTATATGGTATTTGAATCTAAATAAGGTCATTTAATAAAATACCGTACAGTAAACTGACAATTAAGAGGCAAAATGGATAAAATTATAAAACTTTATCGGTCTGTATTGTATATGCCTGGGGCTAATA
>Ga0206679_10001781_pt1 | contig 17677 bp, 20 predicted proteins | sample M110012015metaG_FD_155464 | JGI IMG/M metagenome (GOLD analysis project Ga0206679, IMG submission 155464) | Ammonia-oxidizing marine archaeal communities from Monterey Bay, California, United States - M1 100m 12015 | ecosystem: Environmental > Aquatic > Marine > Intertidal zone | place: USA... | reverse complement strand
CTCGATTTAGAAAACCCATCTCAAAGCACACTTAATATAAATCCAGACCTCGTTGACGAGTTTTTTGAAAAAGAAATGGACAATCAATTAGTTGAAATTAAAAATAATTTTATTAAAAATTCTCCCAATATAGAATCTATTCAATCTTACCATTTTGTAGATAGTAATAGTCCTTTAACTATTTCTTGTGATAATAGTGATGTTGATGACGATTATAAAGAAGCAACATTTGACGAAATTAAAAATTCCCTTGAAAAATATTTTGACGATACTGATAATCAAATTTCAAATGAATTGGATATTCTTATTACTTACATGAAAGGCCAAAAAAATCTATTTATCGAATCTTACTTAGTAAGTCAAAAAAAACTCAATTTATTAATGATACCATCTATTTTAATTACTACTGCTGTTACTCTTTTCGCCCCCGTGTTTCAAGACGAACCATGGAGTGTTGGTTTAATTTCTGGATTAAACGCTCTTATTGCTATGATTATTGCTATGGTTAATTATCTTAAACTTGAAACATCTACTCAAACCTTTTATAATACTGCTACTCAATATGATAAACTCGAGACATCGCTTGAATTTGTAGCAAGTCGATTAATCTTTACAGAAAATAATCAAGAAAAGACAAAAATAATTTTTGATAAATTTCAAGAAGTTGAACAAAAAATTAATGAAATTAAAGAATGGAATACTCTCTTTATTCCTCACGAAATACGTCGGATTTTTCCTATTATTTGTCACATCAATATTTTCTCTTTTATAAAACGTATTGAGAATAATAAAAAGATACTTATTTCAAAGTTTAAAGATGTTAAAAATGAGATAAAATATATTTTACACCGAGCCAATAAAAAACACAATAAAACACGTATTCAATCTAGAATGGAATGTTTACTTTCACAAAAAGACAAAATTAGAGAAGAATTAACACATTACCGAAATGCATATAGCTACATTGATGAAATTTTCACAATTGAGATTAAAAATGCGCAAAATTATTCATTCTTTAATAAATTTAATCCTTGTTATAAACTTGATTTTGAAAAATGTAATCATAATAATCCCGTTGTTGATAAATATATACATTGTCTTATAACCCAACGTTAAATATTCGCCAATAATCCACGCCATTATAAACTAACTTTAATGATGTTCCGTTTTTTATATTTTCTAAAAGATAATTACCGTTTATGCCTTTTTTCAAAACAATACGTATCGTTACTTTTTTATAATCTATATCATTTCGCAATGGCTTTTCTACAATACTTAGTATATCACCAAAATTACATTTTTTTATCTTCTGATTTATAAAACGTTTTGATATCGTTTTATAAGTTCTTGGTATACATATTGTTGTTATTGATTGGTGCATATTAGTAGTTTAATTGAAACAGTATAATTATTATTGTTTCAATTTTATATTATTCTATACTTGTGCTGTATTGTGTAATCTTATATTTATTTATCCATATATTTAATTCGACGGCATTTATATTCTAAATTCGTGCTGTTACAATACATATTGTATATGTTATTTTTCTTTATATTTTTTATCGTTTATAATCTAGAAATAGTTTTATTATATATTTTATAATGGATAATTCTATGGATAATATCGATATTTCGTGGAGCGATGAATTATATCGTACTACTGAAGGTGGAAAAACATATGAACCAGAATTAATGAACAATATCACACTTAAATTAGTCTATACAAATATTCATAATGAAATTTTTCATACAATTGATCGAAATATTCCATTGCACGTAAATTTAAAAGAAAGTATTCTCAGTGAAGAATATTTAATCGAAACTATACGCAAATATAGAGATTTTAATGATAAACGTTTTAAATGTGACGGTATTATCCAATATTTTATATCTATGGACCCTCAAACTATTATTGAAAATATTCAAGACCCAGATTTTGAATTTAAAACCGATGATTGTTTTTCTCAATTTGAAATTCCAAAAACTATTTCATTTCCTCCATCACTCTTCATTTTTCATTCTATTAATACAATTTATATCCTATTTCGCGAAATGGTTTTAGTTAATCCTACCAATAATTCTCCTGTTTCTATTATTAAAAAATATAAAAATAAAATTACAAAACGTGTGCGTATATCCAACGAACTTCCGACATATTCTATCTCTAAAACTGATTTACGTAAAACTCGTAAACGTTAATTGTAAAACTACTTAATAAGTATATCATTTTATTTATTAAATGATTTTTCCCAAACTTACCGATAACAATTCTATTGAAAATATTAAAGAAAGGATTTCTGTTTTACACGATAACATTACATCTCAAGATATTACCAACAACACAAATATACAACAATTGTCGAATGATTTTCTTTCTATTATCGAAATAATTAAGTTTAATATAAGTAAAAATGCTTTACATCAATGCTTGGATATTATAAAACAGTCGGAGTATATTCATTTATTAGAAAATTTGTTTTCATTTGTCGTATATGTTCGGGATATTCACATGGGTCTTGGTATACGCACCCTTTCTTATCATTTCATTTTTACTCTATATAAATCTTTTCCCGAATTTACAAAATTATTTATCAAATTAATACTCTTTAATAATGAACATCGCCCATTTGGTTCTTGGAGAGATGCTGCTGGAATATGCGAATTAGTTTACAAAACACACTCCACACATCCTCTTATTTCTTACATGATTACAATTATGAATGAGACTTTGTTTATAGATATGGATAAATGTAAAACGAATATTGCTAAGTGGATACCTCGTGAAAATTCTAAAAATAAATGGCTATTTCAAGCCCTCTCGATACAATGGTGCGAAACACATCATCCCTTTTTATTAAATCACTGCAAAAATAAAAAATCGAGAATTCGTGCCGAACGTAAATGTTTTACTATTTATAGAAAAATTGTTTCAAAATTATCTCGTTCACTCAATATTACTGAATATTACTTAGCAGCCGATAAAAATTTGATTTCTTTCAATAATATACCTATTAACTCACTTTTTAAAAATTGGTATCATCTTTTTAATACTTCTCGCGATATGCAAATTAAAGACACTACTTCTAAAAATAATATCGATTGTTCTGTTAATTTATCACAAAGTATCCAAAAATACGATATTATTCATAAATCTATGCCTTTTTTTGTTGATTATTTTCATTTCCCACAAGGTATTGATAAAATAACCACTATTATGTTTAATTGTGTGAATATTATTCACACCTATCAAAAGAATAATCCATCTCACGACCATATTTTTATTACAACCCATTTTAAAAAATTATATGAAAATATTTTTAATTTAAATATTATATGGGAACATTTATTTAATAAATGGAAACAAATCAGTCAAGTTAATAATAATTCTATTCCTGTTATCAATATTTCTACTACTTCTCTTTCTAATACCACATTTCATCGTGCTATATCACGTGCTTGTTTTATCGCACAATCATCAAATAATCGCATTCTATTTTCTTCGCATATTCCTGTTTGGATTAATATCCAAGACTGCACTTCCTTTTATTCGATTATAACACAAATTTTCTATTCTCTCAATACAGAATTGCTTATTAATACTTCACTTGAGAATAGCATTTCTATATTGGGTAATCCACATCCCTTTACACTCATTATTATTAACGATCAAGGGTATTGTTGTAATTACGATCATAAACCCTCATTTAAAGATTGTATGGATATTTTTGATAATACTCGTTATAAAAAAATACAAGACTCTTTTCGAGACAATATTCATATAATTAATCAGTGTTTTCAAATTACTCTCTAATAAATAGGCCTCGCACTAGTATCATTTGCAAAATTGTTTGTTTCATAACGCAATTTGTTTTTTAAAATTATCAACTCTAATAGATTATTACACGTTACTGTTCGTATTTGAAAATAATCTTTACGTTCAAAATCACGCACTTTACAGTCATATGGCTTTTCAAATAATATCGAATCAAGTGTATTGTCTTCTATTACAATATTTGTTGCCCCCATTACTGTTTCGTTTATATCTTGATTGAAATATTCGTATTTTATAATTGCTTTATTACTATCCCAATTTCCAGACAATATTTGTTTTACAAATGGTATATTCTCTATAAATGATTTCGTACAAGCTATCCTTACACCATAGTTCGGAAATAACAGACACGTTGTATATTTATTATGAATAAAATTCTTATCATGATTATTATTTAAATCTTCAACATAATACATCATTTCATTTGTAAATATATCATTCGCAATAAATGTATCTAATATGTTATATTTTACCTGTATTTTATTTTCATTCGCTTCCATTGAATTTGACTTTTTGTTGATTGTCTCCGTCCAAAACTCCGACAATTGTTCGTATAATGTTATCGTTTTATTACTCATTGTTGTTTAATTATTTATATAATATAATATATATAAATAATCAATTTTATCTTATTTATGCCAGGCGATAGTGCTTATTTAATGCTTTTTTATCCTTATAAACGTATTTCTCAAAAAAAATGGTCACGTTCTTCTCACCCATCACCCATCGAAACACCCATCGAAACACCCGTCAAAAATTCTTTTGATTCTAATGCTAGTACAATTATTGTTTCGCACACCAAGATAGGGGGATCATAAAGGGGCTAGCCCCCTTACCCTTTTACTAATTGTTTTTTTATAAACTCTGTTTTTTGTACACTATCTAATTCACGCACACTACGCACTTCTTTCATTTTTTTTATATTTTCTTTATCTTTTAGTAATGCGGTTAATGCCCGCACATGTTCTTTGTGTTCACTCTTCTTTATTTTTCGAAATAAACGTGTTAAAGTCATACTTAGATCTTCCGGCATACTTCTCTCATTTGGTACTGATAGTATCACTTTTTTTAATTCTTTTATGTAATTTGTTAAAAATCCCTCTGTATCTGCCTTTGATAATTGCGATAAACCTGATATTTCTAATTCCATTAAATACATCACAGATAAACCATAATTATCCCAACTACTTGCCGATTTTGTTATTATATTCCACGCTTCTCTCCACGTGTTTCCTTTCATAGTTATTAACCACGCTAACATATTTTCTTTAAACGCATGTTTTTCTTGCGCTGTGAAAATAATCATCTCAAATACTTTATGTTCCTCTATGTATTTATTTAATATTCCTTCCATTATTTTTACTTCTTTATCTGTTATAGAATGTCTTTCTTTTTCCTCGTCTATCAATAATTTTATATTATTGTTTTTATCAGTTACTGATATATATCTCGACACATGGGATAAAAGTATTATTTCAAAACACCACGGTATATAATAATCTACTGCTATTCCAAACGGTCTTGTTGTTTTTCTTGCCTTATATTTATCTATGTTTAAATTCGCCTTATCATATGATAATCCAAAATCTATGATTACTGGATTTTCCTCTCTCATCATTATGTTATTATATTTAATATCTAAATGCAATACATTTGACGTATTTAATAATAATATACTTCGTAATAAATATAAATGACTATTTATCACTTTTTTTATATATATTTCTGACCGGACGGTTTTACGATATTTTGTTGTTATTAACTTTTGCAAATAGTTGCTTATTGTTTCTTTTCCTGCAAACCTCACAATGTTTGATATTAAATTTAATTTCGCATCTTCTTGTAGCATTTTGCATTTTTTTATCCCTGTTTTTCCTATTTCTCCTACTGTTATTGGACAAGACTTAATTATTCCAGCAAAACGTGCGGAATTTGGTATCTTTTTACTTATTTCTATCTCATTTTGTAAAACCTTATCATTATTTTGTATTTTCGATAAAAAATTGGCTGAGCCAACTTGTTTGCTTTTACATTCAATATTTGGTCTAAACACACAACCATACGATCCCTGTCCTATTAATTGTAAATCCTTTTCTTTTTCTACCATTTTTTTTATATTATCTCTATAGATTATTGTTTTATTCTTTTATTCTTTTATGCGATTTTTATAAAATCTATTTTTGTAGGTCTTTTTTAGTTTTTCTTTTATATCATCTGGTATTTCTCCTTTCATTTCTTTAATTTCTCTTAATTCAGTCACAATATCATTCTTATGAATATTACAATAATTATGAAAGAATTCTATTTGACTTCTTTCATAAATATTTTTTTTAATATCTTCTTTCAGTTGTAATTGAATTATTTCATCCATTGATTTCAAGAAATTTGAACTAAATCTATTTGTATGTATTATCACTTTCTTCTCTTGATATTTTTCGGAATTATTTGTTCGTTTCTTGTAATAATACCTCGCGCTTTTGTACATTTTATCATAAACATCTCCCTCAAATCCTGCACCTTTCAACATGCTACATTCTAGTTCCAACACTTTTTTTATATTATCATTATTAATCCAATCTCTCCAAGAACATTGATATTGTTTACATTTTTCTTCACTATGCTCCTGGGAGAAAACTGATAACAAATCTGTCGTTTTTTTTGAGAAATCAAATCTAAACTTTTTATATACCATTTTTTGTTGTTTTTGTTCCTATCTATCTTTATGAAAAAGCATTTCAATTTTATCACAATATCTCTTTTAAATGCATTAAAATTGTATGTTGAAGCCAAATAGATAGATATTTTGGAGTATATTCATTCATTTCATCCATCATATCATATATACTCAGTTCTGTATTCACCCACGGCTCTTTAAACATATTTATATTATGTTGAGAACTGTTACATAAAATTATCAGACTTGGTTTTTTATTTATATCTTTGAATTTTTTTATTAGAACCAAGAAATCATCTATTCGTTTACGAATAATATCCAGTTCTATACATATTTCTTCATTTTTATCAATCGAATATATTATATCTTTTTTTGTACGCTGAATATCAATCACTGTTCTATTATGAGACGTATTATCATATATAACGTTTTCTTCTCCTATTGTTACAAAATAATCTAAATCTATATTCAACACATAATCTTCATCTATCAAATCATTCAATTTATAAAAATCCTCAACATAACACGTGTTTGTCTTAAATGAACCGTATTTATTAATATTCTTATATTCTTTTTCTTTGTTATCCGTATCATATCCCCAATCTGTTGTTACTAATTCACGATGATGATCGTCATTTGCTTCATATAGTTGGGCTTCTTTATCAGCATTATTTGGTATCATTGTCCATTTCGGCAATAACCAATAAAATCCTCCGTTCTTATTATATGGATATAATGTGGGGATTATTACACTTCCTATATTATTTGTAAGGATATTGGTATATAATTCTTTTAAATTTTCCACATTGTCTAGATTATTTTTTATATTCATTAATCGTTTTGGATTATAACAAGGATTCATATCCGGATGACTATCTATATGAAATATCGTAGGGATGCTGTCTTTCATATATTTTTTATATATCCATTCACACGCCTCATGATGACTAGATACAAATATTGTATCTATTTCTCCTATTTTTATAATATTGTTTTTATTAATATATCGATAAAGCAATGTATATTTATCGTATAATACCTCGTAATATTGAATAAAAAGGGTAAAATACATATTGTCTAATGTATTGTTAAACATATAAATAATCGATTGAATGATTTTAAATGCTTCAGTAAATGATGTTGTGTCTAATATATCACACGATGTTTTACTATTGTTATTCGATTTAACATACATATCTTTTTCGAGAATATTTAATTTCATTAAATATTTATTTATTATTATTTTCATTTTACTTAAATTATCATCTGCTAATTCATATTTTATCGCTTTTTTTGCTTTTGAATAATTATTTTTATAATTTATTAAACTGTCTGTATAACTGTCCATTTCTTCTTTTTCTTGATGTTTTTTTTTATTAATATCATTTACAATCTTTATTACTTCTTCATCTATCATTTGGAACGGTCTTTTCTCAATTTGTTTGTTATATAGTTTTAATTTTGGTTTTTTATTTTTTATAGTCACCCATAAATATACCAATATTAATATTACTATTATTATTGCGAAATAGTAATATTGCTGCATATATTATTTATTAATAAATATATTTTATGATTTTTACTAATAATGTAAGGGGGCGAAGCCCCCTTATGATCCTCCATTATAGGAGGGATCTTAAGGGAACCTTGGTTACCTTTATATTGATTATAAGCACATAAACATGCATATAATCTTTCCGGACGGTCGGAATCGAACCAACGACATTTCGATATTTGCTATTGAAACCACTACAGTCGAATGCTCTACCAACTGAGCTACGTCCGGTGTTCTCTCTCAAGAGGGGTCGAACCTCTGACCTCACGATTAACAGTCGTATGCTCTAACCAACTGAGCTATGAGAGAATGCCTTGAGGAATACGGTCCTCCTCAATATTCTTTTGAATATTCATAATATTTGGGTCATTATTGACCCTATCTCTCCATTCGGTGCCATTCTTAGGGGGATATACCCCGTATAAAATTCTTTTAGTAAGGGGGCTTCGCCCCATTATGATCCCCTTTATAGGAGGATTATTCTAAAGGAAACATTGGGTTCCCTTAATATACTCTTTAAAATTAATATGGGACGTAAATCCCTCAAAATACTACGGACAATCGCCCAACCCTCTGTAAGTTTCGAACTTACTTCCTTCAACATATTTTGGCTGACGCTCTACCAATTGAGCTAAGAGGGATTAGCTCCTACCCGGATTCGAACCGGGGTTTCAGGATTCAAAGTCCTGAGTGATAACCACTACACTATAAGAGCTCACCGAAACAAACGGTCACTATACATTAAATTATTTTCTCTTTAATACATTATATTATAATAATTATTATGGTAAAACGTATTTCTATGATTTATCAAAATAACTCTAAACCTATTATTCATACGAAATCTTCTCAATCTATTACCACTAACAACGTCAATGATAATCCTTTCTCTTCTAATATATCGTTTGTATTGTATTTAGAACCTATATATAACCCTGTATTGCAAATTTATCAAAATATTATTACACTCAATTGTGATCCCGCTGGACCACTTAGCAATATGGTTACTCATATTAATCTTCCAAAACTTTCTCCTTTTCAGCAAGCTACTCCTAATTATGATGGATTTAATTGTATTTTTGTTCTTTTAAGACACCCTGTGTCCAAGATCGGTAGTGGGAATAGTGCATTTAAATGGAATGGCGCTTTTATGGGCGCAGATGATATTCCTTCTGTATTATCTTATCTTCAAACTCACGGATATACTGTTGATACTAATACTACAAACATGCTTCAAACTGGACGTGTTGTTGTTGGAGGTGTGTCTGATAAACGCTTCTCCGGAAATCGCCGTATGATTGCTATGATTACATTTTAAGGGAACTCACCTCCCCTTTATACATGTTTACTTTCTGTAAAAATTCTAATAATGGCTCTATATGCACTCCTGGTAATCTAAATTCTGCTACCAAATGTTCAGCCAAATGATATTTGTATTCGGCTGACTTTTTATAATATAAATCGAACACTGGGTGAATAAATTCGCTCAAATGTGCACTCTCTTTTAAACCTGCAATAAATTCTATTCCTTCTGGATTATTCACTTTTCCAAACCCTTGTGTTTGTAAGTATTCTTTATTCTCGTCAAACACCTCTCCGTAATTTAAACTAAACAAAATCACTTTTTTATATTTTCCTATGTAATGTGCTTTCGCATATCTTATGGTTACTTCTTCTATGTATATTATTTCGTTTTTATCAAATATTATTACATCACATAAACAATTAAACATCTGATATAATGCCGATGTTGTATTCATCCTATACATTATTTTTTTATGAACCTCTTCTATCGTTTCTATTCTTGTTATGTCCAAGTTGTTTGTTTCTATTTTTATCATTGATGAAACTAAATAACGAAATCCATGGATAAATGCCGCTGAACCATATTTATACGAAATCTCTTGTGATAATACGCCCGCAAAATATAAATTTTCTACGTTTGCACTTTCAAAATTTCCCATTATATAGGGCACTTTTCCATTGTGTATTGGAATTATGTTGCCAAATATTTTTGTATCTATCTTAAATCCTGTACAATCTATTACATAATCGAAACCTCCTTCTGGATGTTGGTCTATATTTTTACCTGATATATGGTCTTCCGTTTTTCTCTTTCCATTACTATCTACATCTGCATCTGTTATCACAAAATATTTATTATTCTCTTTATACACTATTATTTTATCCTCTTCATCTAAACTATTTACTGCATGTTGGCTTTTTAAATTATAAACGTCCAAGAAATCATTATTTACTGCTCTCAAATGTCCTGGATAATGTGTATCCCACGCATGATTTATCGGCCCTTTTGTAAACACCTGTATTACTGCTGCTGTATCTGTTAGATAATTTGCTGTTTCAAATGCCGAATTTCCACCACCCAATATACATACATTCTTGTTTATAAATCTTGTTTTGTCTCTTGTTAAATCCTTGTAATTTAAACATTCTGGTGAATTTTCTGGAACCTCAAACCCTGTATTATTTTTCATAAATCCAGAAGCAACTATTAATTTTTTACATTTTATTGTAACGTTATTTGTTTCCACTTTAAACATATCATTCTCTTTGTCTACTTTTATCACGTTTTGATTGAACGCTACCTTTATTTTTTGCTTTTCTTGATAATCGTTTAAATATTTTACCATATAATCTGCATGTGGGTAAAATTCCTTCGTATAATGTTTAAACAACAAACTATCATCGTCACTTAATAATGAATTCCAATCATGTCTTAAATTGAAATCCTTGTTATTTGAACCGGTATGCACCTTGTTTATTGATATTAATTTTCGATGTATAGGATATTTTTTAAAAAAATCACCACTTGTGTTTGATTTTTCCAATATTATATAATCTTTTTTGTATTTTTCTAAAAAATAACCGGCTTGTAAACCCGCTGGACCTGATCCTATTATTACATATTCATATATATGATCGTTTTTTATAGTCGTTCCATAATTTTTTTGACTATAAACATAAAACACTACTGTTAACACAATTATTACTACTATAATTGTTATTATTTCTATGTATTCCATTTATTATTATAATGTTTATTCATATAGTTTTTCTTTATTTTATACGTATTTTTCTTTATTGATATGGAAGAATTATATAGAGATATTAACAATCTAAAATTATACATTATATTAATATATATAATGTATATTTTTATATGTTTTTTTCTTTTTTTTCAAAATGTATTAGTTAACGGAAATACACAAAATAATCCCACTCAGGTTCATATAGCACTTGCTGGTAAAAATTATTATGGATTGGCGAATACAATGGCTATTTCTTGGTCAACAATAAATGATACACAAACGCATTTAATTAAATATGGCATTTCGCCTGGTAATTATACATCAATTTCAAATGGACATTCACAGCAATATTATGAAACATTTCATCATCATACTGTTTTATCATCATCATTACTTCAACCAAACACGCGATATTATTATAAAGTTGGAGATGAAATAGAAGGATATTCGAAAGAATTTTCCTTTTTATCGCCTAATTTAATACAAGACCCTAATCAATCATCTACTTTTTTAGTTTTTGGGGATTTAGGTGTATGGTATAGTGAAGACACAATGTCTTATATTAACAAAGAAGTAAATACAGGAGAAATTGATTTAATATTACACGCTGGTGATATTAGTTATGCTGATGATTCATTTTTACATTTAGGTTGTATAACTCATTTTTGTTATGAATCTACTTATGATAATTATATGAATATTATTGAAGAATGGGCTAGCAAAATACCATACATGACTGCTCCTGGAAATCATGAAGCAGATTGTCACGATGTTGCTTGTTTAACTGATCCAATAAGACGAGATAAATTATCAAATTTTACTGCATATAATACTCGATTTCGTATGCCGTCAGAAGAATGTAATTCAAATGCACTGAATATGCATTACTCGTTTAATTATAAAAACATTCATTTTATTGCGATAGACAGTGAAACTGGGTATCCAAATGCACCCTTAGAAAAACGATATATTTTACCCTGTGGTGGTTTTCAAGAACAATTAAAATGGTTAGAAGAAGATTTAATGACTGCGAATGCGAACCATGAAGAACAACCGTGGATATTTGTTTATGGACATCGACCTATATATCAAGGTAATAACATAGATGTTAATTTACAATCGGCTATGGAAGAATTGTTTTATAAATACAATGTTGATATCTATTTTACAGGTCATGTGCATTCATATGAACGAACATGGCCAACATATCAAGGTGAAGTATTATCTACAGATCCAAACACTGCGTATATTAATCCTTTATCTACAATATATTTAATATTGGGTGGTGCCGGTAATGATGAAATGAAAGATGCTAATATTCCAGATTTTATTAATGTTTATGATCCAACTGATGAATTTTCATATAAAAATTATTCAAAAGGTGATTATGGACCTTGGTCTGCTAGTGTTGATTTGCATCATTTTGGTATAGGTAAAGTAAATGTTATCAATTCAACAACATTGAAATTTGATTATATACAAACATCCATCGATCAAGTGTACGATTCAATTGTGATACAAAAAAATAATTAAATATAATCACATATTTGAATTTTCCATACTCCATTCTCATTCAAAATTTGAAAAGGTTTACCACATCCATAAATAAGATTATTATCAATAAAAAAATCGCATAGTTCTTTACCTAAATGTGGATCCATTTGTTTCCCATCTTCTTTTATTATACCGTGTCTAAATATACCACAATTTAATTTTTCAACAATAATAAATTCTTTACAGTTTGGACATGTGATAATCGGTTCCATTATATATATTTTACTACAATTTATATTAATTTATAAAAAAAAACAGGGCGTCCCCTGTGATTGCTTTCCGTTTTCGACACGGATTTTCGCCTAACCCCATCTTAAGATAAGGTTCAACTGGGAAACTTATTAATTATTTTTTATATTAATAATTTTATCAATTTCCGTATTTTCATATTTAATCAATCGTAGTGCAATTCTAAACTAAAACCGATGCATCATATTTTCATCATTTATTCATATGGATAAACTTTGAGGAAGTATTACCCAGATTATCATCTAGTCAAACTTGGTAAGGGAGAGATCAATTCCACAAACAGTTCGTCCGCATACGACCAATTAAGGCTATATGTTTTTAACAAGATAATAACAAATAAGTGATTTCCATATTACACAGAGGGAACGGGACGATTTTTGGTGGTTTTCGCCCAGGTATACACTCAACTAATTTTATAGCTGTATGCCTTCCATTTTTTACACTTTCGAGGGGAGTGCTTTTCACGCTATCTGTGTCTAACTTTACATTTCCACTAATTAGATAAGCCAAGTTAGAAGCTTATCTACCTTACTTCATTCACAAAAAGGCCTTTCAATTTTATGCAGACTTATGTTTATAAAATGAATATATTCCTATTATAATCATTTTATAGTGTTATCATAAATTTGTATTCTATGTTATATGTATCTATGTGTTCACAATTTAAAGAAGGGTTGTTATTCTTCCTTCTCTTTCTCTTCATGTTTTACTATATGATGAATATAATAATAAGCCAATCCATGAACCATGACGTCCAAGAAATAAATAAAGATTATTCCCAATAATAGGTTAATTATATGGGATTTTGAAAACAACACACGGCTCATAAATAAATTCGGTATTAAAAAAGTGAAAATAGCATACAATGTTCCCTTTACTAATCCAATTCCTCTTGAATAATGTTTTCCATAATGTGCTGCATTCGCTACTATTCCTGTTATTGCTAGTGTATCTATCGACGTTTTCAATATATTTCCTTTTAATGATGATGGATCATGTGGATATAATTCAAAACCAAAATTCGGTTTTGTTATCGTGATTGTGAACAAATTCATAAATTCATTTATAAAAGGCATAAATGCAGCATATGTTCCATAATCACTATCTATCTTATTTAAACCGAGTAATAAAACATCATTTACAAAATCTTTCATTTATATACTAAATGGTTATAATATTTTTTATAGTGTCTCATTTGAAATTTTTTAATTATTCCTATTTAATTTTTTATAATGTCCAAGATTTATATTTTTTATAACATTATATTTTATATATATATGATGAAAATAGCTATATGTATGTTTTATGACGATAAAATTAAAGAATTCTCTGATATAAACCGATCTATTAATGCTATCTATTGCGAAAAACATAATATTGATCTCATTGTTTCAAACAAAATTAAAAACCCCCATAGAAAACCTCATTGGGAAAGAATTTATTTAATACTCGAACATTTGTCCAAGTATGACTATATGGTTTGGATTGATAGCGATGCCTTTTTTTACGAAAACTCTAAACATATTATGGAAATTATTAAAGAACACGATACTCCTTTCATTTTTTCCAGAGATAGGGGATCTAGTTGCCCTAAACCCCCACTTAATATAGGTATTAATAGTGGTGTTTTTATTGTTAAAAATTCTCAATATTGTATCGACTTTCTAAAAAAGTGGGGATATGATGAAGATATACACAACTATGCTCTTGAAATGAAACGTTGGCATGACCAAGAAGGTTTGTTGTATATGTTTGAACATAATATTATGGACATCAAAGATAATTCAACCATTCTTGATTATGGTGTTTTACAACACTTTAATATTGACGATTTAGAGAATAAACCTTATATTTTTCACGCAGCTGGTAAAAATAACGACATTAGAATACAAATGTCTCAATTTTATTTTAAAAAAATTAAACAAAAATACTCAACATCACATAAAGGACCATATAAAATGATTTTGTTTTAATACAATATACTCCATATAATATCTTTTAATAATTGTTTAGGGTTTTCATAATAGTGGATCACTATATTCTCCCCCTCACTTTTCACGTAGTCTATTTCAAATGGTAGCATCTTTTTATTTTACTCTTTAAAATGATGTATATATTTCAATTTTGTCCAAGATATACATATTATTTTTCCTTTTTTTTTGGATGTATCTTTCGTTTATTTATTTTTCTTTTTTTTCGTATACGGCGTATACAGTCTATAGTGTTACTACTTATATTTACTATGCCTCCTAATATCAACCATACTGGACACATTATAATCGCCGTCCACATGCATATGGGTGAATGCATTACCCTTGCTAGCTTATCCTTGCGCTGCTTTCTCTCATATTCATTTGTAACGTTCATTAATTCCTACCTTTTATTATATTTATTTACATCTCCCATTCCATTTTTATACCAGTCTTACTTCAATTTTGTCCAAGATTGTCCACATTTTTTCACCATATCTCCTCATTTTTCGATACCAATCACCCTCCACCATTTATACCATCATTATGTCGATACCCGACATACTCCGCACCCCACACCCCCCAACGGAACTATTCACCGTAACTCCCAACCCTAGCCCCTAACCCAAGCCTTGAGCCAAAACCCCTATATATACTTATCCAGAAATGAGTGGGATATTGATTTATCGGTTATTTATCCATTTTTGGGTCAGTATGGTGTGCATAAAATTGAAAGGCTTATTTTACTTCTACTGTAGTATAACCCTCCAAACAAACTAATATGCAAATCTTCATTAAAACACTCACCGGTAAAACCATCACTCTCGAAACAGAGCCCGCTGATAGCATCGACAGCGTCAAGCAGAAAATCCACGACAAGGAAGGCATTCCTGCAGATCAACAGCGCCTCATCTTTGCTGGAAAGCAACTTGAGGATGGACGCTCTCTCGCTGATTACAATGTCCAAAAAGAGTCCACCATTCACTTAGTGCTTCGTCTACGCGGAGGCACACAGGACGATAAGACACTTGTCGAAACCACATGCGATGACCTCGACGATCAAGTGTTATGCAATCTCGAGGACGCATGGACTGCACTACTCGACCAGATTCTACCTGAATACGGAAACCCTAACGCCGACCGCATTGCCGATATCATGCGCGCACAGATGAGCGGAGAAGACACGACTGGGCGCAAACTCCAGATGCTTGCAGACATGGCCAATTCGCGCATCGGACAATAAATAGTAGCTTTTATTCCATTATCTTGTAACCCCTAACTAAACACCCTTTTTTTACGGGGGGCGAAGCCCCCCTTATATATAAAATTGAAAGGCTTTTATTTTTATATCTACATTAACAACCTAAAACACAACATTATGCAAATCTTCGTTAAGACTATAAGACACAAGACTATCGTTCTTGATTCGGAACCATCTGATCTCATCGGCGATATCAAGCAAAAGATGCTTGATAAGGAAGGTATTCCTACTAACCTATGGTATTTTGTATTTGAATGCAAGCCACTTACCGATGAACGTTCACTTCTTGATTACAATATACAGAGAGAGAACACCCTTCATGTTGTGGTTCGGGTCAAACACAATAACCCTACTCAATAAAAATCAATAAAAACTCAATTATATTATAAATTAAATAAATAAATACATGCTTTTTTTAAGGGGGCGAATCCCCCTTATGATCCCCCATATAGGAGGGATCTTAAGGGAACCCAGGTTCCCTTAATAAAATTGAATGGCTTTTTTATATATTGTATCATACAAATACAATATTTAACTAAAATACAATACAATGGATGCCTCACAAGCGTATACGAAATTTTATATATTACCAAGAAAAAAGAATAGAATGAAACCGAAATTAAAACGTAAACCTGTGCCTGAACTTATACCGGCACCGGCACCGGCACCTAAGGTGAATATATCACAATTAGAATATGATTGGTTCGTTCGACTTTGTCCAAATTTTAATCCAAATGCATTTAATATTATAATAAAAACTTAATAAAAACGGTCATTTTGTCCCCCCATAACTGCTACAAAATTGAATGGTTTTTTTTAAAAAAAGAGAAGGTAACCTACAACATCAACTAGTAAGAAAATGGTGAAATGTTCTATATGCAAAAACGAAGGGCACAGTGCTACGACTTGTGACGGTCAGTTCGTAACGGAATGGACTGAAAAACTAACGGCTTTCTGGATCCACGGATACAATAATTCCGCTGAGAACGATGAAGCTGTGAAACACTGGATTCAGAATCAAAGGTTTACGTGGCCTTTGGTTAACCGGTTATGGAAAAAATTGACTATGTCGCCTGTATGTCGTCAAAAGCAATGGTGGAAGATACACCGCTCGCAGGTTATCCGAGAACGTTTCGCTGAGATAAGATTCATATATTCTACCCCAAAAACCGTTGGGGAATTTAGACTCCATATCCTTAACTATGTTCGTCCCGCTGAACCTGAGATTGATATGGCCCGTGTCGAGATCGAACTCGAAGAGGAACGTGCAGCAATGGCTCGACAGTTACGGCAAGAAGAACAAGAACGTCGAGATGCAGCAATGGCTCGACAGTTACAGCAAAGAGAAAGAGATGCTGCTAATCCAAATGCTGTTGTGCGACGAAACCTCCAGAGAGAGATTGATCGAGCAAATGAAGCTCAGAATCGAGCAAATGAAGCTCAGATGCGTGTACAAGCCCAAGCGATACAAGCTTTGAAATCAACAACGAAATCTGCTTCTATACAAGCCCAAATGGACCCACTTGAAACAG
>Ga0206679_10001779_pt1 | contig 17681 bp, 14 predicted proteins | sample M110012015metaG_FD_155464 | JGI IMG/M metagenome (GOLD analysis project Ga0206679, IMG submission 155464) | Ammonia-oxidizing marine archaeal communities from Monterey Bay, California, United States - M1 100m 12015 | ecosystem: Environmental > Aquatic > Marine > Intertidal zone | place: USA... | reverse complement strand
GTAGGCCGCCCGGACAACTGGGTCTGCCTGCACTTCGGCTGCCGATCCGACAGCTATGACCTGGCCGCGATCCAAACAGGTAATGCGGTCGCAGATTCCGGTGATGAAATTGAGGTCGTGGTCAATGACCACCACACCGGCACCCACCACCCCAGCCATCCGCCGTACTTGGTCGACCATGGCCAACGATTCGGCGTCGCTCATACCCGACGTTGGCTCATCCAACAGAAGGAAGGACGGCGCCATGGCGACGGCTCGCGCCAACTCCAGGCGCCGCGATGTGCCGTAGTCCAACTCTCGGGCTCGGCGATCACGGACCTCCCACAATCCAGCGGCCAGCAGCAGCCCATCAATGTCCGGAGGTAGGCGGTGTCGCCGAGCGGACGAAGCCACAAGGGCAGACACTTCGACGTTTTCCCGTACGGTCAGTGCGCCGAATAGGCGCAGATTCTGGAAGGTCCTCACTAGACCCCTCCGAGCGATCTGGTGAGATGGCAAGTCGGTGAGGTCAACTTCACCCAACTCAACGCGGCCCGTGTCCGATTCAACCAGGCCGGTGATCACATTCAGCAAGGTGGTCTTACCGGCGCCATTGGGTCCGATGACGCCAACGACCTCGGTTCGGCCCACTTCAAGACCCACCTCGTCGAGCGCCTGGAAGCCTCCGAAAGAAACGCCGACTCCCTTGACGACTAGAACGTCCGTATCGTCGGGCTCCACCTCCGATGGGAGTTCCGATCGAGTCCCATCTTGAGGGTCCTGACGCCGACTCCGCCACCTGTCCAAACGTGCATGCAACCAGCGGTCGAGATCCCAATCGTCCAACAGGCCCGACGGTCGCCAGATCATGAAGCCAAGCATGGCTACGCCGAGGAACACCGTCTTCAGATTCTCTCGGAAGATCCAGTCCAACGGCGCGCCGTCCAGACCAATGCCAAAGAACTCAAAGCCGTCCTGGCCTAAACGCCGTGCCAACTCCCGACCTGCGGTGATGACCGCCACCCCCAGCAGAGCGCCACTCACACTCCGACGTCCACCGACGATGAGCATGACCAGGGTTACCAGAGTGAGATTGAAGAAGAAGTCGCGGGGCAGGATCGAACCCCTCTCGTAAACCCGGAGCCCGGCCCCTATCCCGACTACCGATACGGACAGCAGGAGGGCCACCATCTGCTGAACAAGCGGGTTCACTCCCATAGCGCGGGCCGCGAGGTCATCCTCTCGGGCAGCCATAGCCAGCCGACCGCCCCGACTCCGGGCATAGAGAAGAGCGGAGAGAATGGCAGCGAGGAGCGCCAGGTATAGAGGCGCTCGGGAATCAAGCCCCCCACCGATACGGAACGAAAGGCCGGCCCGATCGCCCCCGGTCAGGGCAGGCCAGTTCCGGGCAACCTCGTGGGTCACGAAGAGCAGAGCCAAAGTGATGACCGTGGCCGACACGGCGCCGGACTCGGCGCCAGAGCGGGCTAGGCCAAGGCCGACAACTAGCGCCACGATCAGGACTACAACAATGGCCAGGCTCATGCTCGTCCAGGGCCCTAGGTGCACGTCATCTAAGCCAAACGGGGCGCCAGCGATCCGCTTGGCTTTCTCGACTGGCGAAATCGCCATCAGCGCAAAGGCATATCCGGCGATGGCCCCAAAGCCGATATGGCCAAAGGACAGGATCCCTGTGTTCCCGACGTAGATCTGTAGCCCTAGGACGAGGACAGCATCGATAAGAGCCAAGGTGACCAGTCGCTCTTGACCTCCCAGCTGGCCTTGGTACAAAAGGCCGGCACCCACAAAGAGGCCAAAAAGGATCAGCCCGGCGGCAACCGGTAGCAGTACGTCGCGGCGTAGGTCGGGAAACATCAGACTCGTTCAGCGTGTTCGACCGACACCAGACCCTGGGGTCGGAAGATGAATAGAAGAGCGATGAGTAGGAAGACCACGCCCTCGGTCAGGCTGGCTATCGAGTCAGGCAGGCGCGACCGCAGAAGCACTTCGGCCATGCCCAGGGCAAAGCCCCCGGCAACGGCACCCCGGAGACTTCCTAGCCCCCCGATCAGTGCCGCAAGCACGCCTTTCAGCATCGGGTCGATACCCGCGCTGGGCACAGTGCTGCCGGCTCGCATCAGCCAGAACACACTGGCGATGCCCGCTAGGAGTCCCGATAGAGCGAAGGCGCCACGAATGACCGAGTCCGACCGAACCCCCATCAGCCGGGCAGTGTCGAAGTCGGCAGCGGCAGCTCGCAGGGAAAGCCCGAAGGTGGTCCGCTGTAGCACGAACGTGGTGCCGGCCAACGTGGCCAGAGTGATGGCGATAACCACCGTGTCGTACACCTCGACCCTCAAAGAACCGAGGGCGTAGGTGTCGGTAACCCAACCGGGTCGTGCAAACGTCTTGACTGAAGCGGATACGTAGAGCAAGAAAATGGCGAACACGACAAAGTGCACACCAAACGAAGTGAGCAGGAGCGTGAACTGGTCGGCGCCACGAACCCGACTGAAGGCCACCCGTTCGATGACCAATGATGTGAGTATCGAGACGACTATCACCAACGGAACAGTCAGGGTCCACGACCAGCCAGCTCCGATCGCCCAAAACGCTGCATACCCCGAAACGGTGATTAGTTCACCGTGCGCAAAGTTCAAGAGGTGCATGACGCCGAAGATCACGGCGACCCCAAGAGCCAGCAGGGCGTAGATACTGCCTCTACCTAGGCCGTCGATCAGGTTCTGAAGGAGTTCAACCACCGCTCAGTTACCTACGAACATGTCGAAGAGTCGCTCATCGGATCGCAACTCGGCCCCAGTGCCCTCGGCAACCATCTGGCCGCTGCGTAGCACGTATGCCCGGTCGGCCACCTCGAGCATTCTTGTCGCGTTCTGCTCGACTACCAGCAGCGTCCGACCTTGGTCGCGGAGCGCCTCGACAAGTTCGAAGACGGTATCGACAAGAATCGGAGCGAGACCCAGCGACGGCTCGTCCATCATCAGCAGTCGTGGCCTTGACATCAGGGCCCTGCCAATGGCCAACTGCTGGGCCTCGCCGCCAGACAGGTAGCCAGCCGATGTCGTCCACTTGTCGCGAAGGACGGGAAATAGTTCAGCCATCTCGTTGAGTAGGTCGCCCCGATCCGTCGCTGGGATGGTGACGCCACCGATCCGCAAGTTCTCCTCCACGGTCAGGTCGACGAAGATGCGTCGACGCTCGGGCACCAGCGCCAGGCCCGCTCGCAACAGTTCTTCCGGTGAGCGGCCGGTGACGTCCTGCCCGTCGAAGTCCACCCTCCCGGCCCGGGGCACCAACAGGCCGGCGATGGTGTTCAACAGCGTCGATTTGCCCGCGCCGTTGGGTCCGATGAGGCCAACGACCTCACCGGACCCGACGCTTAGGTTTGCATCCCGAAGTGCCGAGATCTCGCCATAGGCGGTCGTGAGACCCGACACCTCGAGCACGCCGATTCAGTCTCCGATGGTGGCGACGAGCACGTCTTCGCCGTTGACGATCCGGTTGATCGGAACTGCCTTGGGTGGAATGCCGTTAGTGCCGGCATAGCTGATCTCACCTGACAGACCCTCAAAGCCCGAGATCTGCTTCACGGCTTCACCGATGCCCGCCGGGTCAGCGCACCCACAGTCCAAGATCCCCTGGATTCCCAAGAACATCGAGTCCACATAGAGCGGCATGAACCCGCGACTCTCCAACGCCTCGCCCTTGGCGGCTTCGTAGTCAGCCAGAAGCGTGTCCACCCGATCACCAGCGCTGATGCTGACGTGCGGCGTGTGAACGATGCCCTCGTTGTTCGCTTCGAACTGGATACCGGTGGCATCCAGGGCATCGGTTCCCGCGTAGGTCAGGCCGTCGAGGCCCTGACCTTCGAGCTGCCCGCGCAGAGCGGTCAGCTGGAAGCCGAGAGCGGCCGAGAAGACGATCTCGTTGTTCTCGGAGATGCCAGCGATCTCGTTCACCTGCGCCGAGAAGTCGGTATCGGCTGCCCACACGTATGTCTGCGTGCTGACCACCTCGCCGCCATTGCCCTCGAACTCGGCGATGAACGCATCCGGGTTCACACCCGTATAGGGGATCCCCTCACCCTCGGTGAACACGATGGCCCGCGTGATGCCCTGGTCCAGCGCCCAACGCGCTGCCGCCTCTGACATCCCGTAGTCATCAAACGTCACTAGGTACGAGTTGATCGACGCATCAGCCAACGTCGGCTCCGTCGACGCCGCTACGAACAACGGCACCTGGCCACCGGTCGTCTGCAAAATCGGCAACGCGAAGTCCGCGAACGGTGGGCCAATAAGGAAATGGGCGCCCCAGTCCAGCAGCTCCTGGGTAGCCAACGCCGCGTCGTCACCAACCTCAGCCACGCGGACCTCCACTGGGCTTCCGTTGATGCCGCCTGCGCAGTTGATCAGCTCCGCCACATACGGCACGACCTTCGAGCCCGGGATATCCACGAACCCCACAACGTCGGAGAAGTCCATCGCCATTCCCACGCGGATCGGGTCGCCCGACGGTGCATCGGCACAATCCGAAAGGTCCGCCGCCAAGACAGCGTCCACATCTAGACCCGACATCGCCGATGCTGAGCTGTCTCCTGGCGCAGCTGTGGTTGCCGGCCCAGCTGTAGTTGCCGGCGCTGCAGTGGTCTGTGGCTCTGACGCCTCATCACTGCTGCTCCCGCAGGACGCAGCTGTGACTGCCAATACAGCCAACAAAGCCATCGTGAATTTCGTTTTCATATCAGGACACCCCTCCGGATGGAACTCGACTAGAGATCCAGTTAGTACTTCAAAATCGTTGCAAGTAAATCATTCGGGAATAGCCGACGGTCAATCGAGCGGCCTTCTAGCGCTCCTGACCAATCACACCGAGCAGGTTTGCACGGTCGGCACCATCTTTGCATGGAAATCGTTAGGGACCAAATGATATGCCACGTCAGCGCTTTGGAGCACGAATACCGCGGAACTCCCAATCACCGCCGAGTGCCGTAGACAGAACTTCTTCAGACTCCGTGGGTTGGGCGCCACAATCATCGCGGATTGATATCGGCCCTCCGACGATGGTGTTGGTCAATGCACCAAGACCTTCGACTTCCACAGTGACCACATCGCCGGGCTGGACTGGCCGGGAGTTGGCTGGCGTCCCGGAGAACACCATGTCGCCTGGCAGGAGGGTGATTGTGCGCGCCAGGTCAGCTACCAGGTAGTGCATGTCCCAGGTCATCTCGTTGGTAGTGCCATCCTGTGCTACTTCTCCGTTGACCAGCGTGCGTATGCCCTTGTCGCGGAAGTCCCATCCCTCAACAAGGCCGGGGCCTACAGGGCAGAGGGTGTCGGAGCCCTTGACCCTCAGCATGGATCCGGCGTCTGTGTCTCGAAAGTCGTGAAGGCCGTAGTCGTTGCCGATTGTGTAGCCCCCGATGTAGTCGCCTGCCTCCTCAGGGCTGACATTGCGGCACGTTTTGCCGATCACGATGACAATCTCGCCCTCGTAGTTGAGCCACTGGCACCGCTCGGGTCGCACCACGTCACCACGGTGTGCGTTCAACGAGGAGGTCGGCTTGTGGAAGTAAGTGGGCGCCGCCGGCAATGAAACCTGGAACTCCTCGACCCGGCTGACGTGGTTGAGGTGAACGCAGAGGATCTTGGATGGCTCGCTAGGAGGCAGGTGTATGGCATCAGCCTCGGAGATTCGGTGACCATCACTGGTCACCAATTCTTTGCCATCCACTGTCACGGGGACCACCAACCCGTCCAGCATGATTCGCCGCGTCTCCCGCGATCCGTTTCCGTCCGTGGCCACCCGCATCTCCCCATCGGTCGATCCCTCGCCATCGGCGGGAACACCATCTTTGCATGGAAATCGTTAGGGACCAAATGATACGCTCGTCGTCATGGCGAACCTCCAAGGTTTCACGTTCCCCCGCTCAGCCACCGGCTTCTCCTCACTAGTGCCCTCTCCCCCATGGCACTACTCGGGCGACATGCTCACCGTCGAGTACCGCACCGATCCGGCAGCCGTGGCTGAGCTTCTTCCCGAGCCACTGGCCCCTGTCGACGACGATCCGGGCGCGGTGGCCGTGATCTGGGCCGACTGGCAATCCTGCTCCGACGACTTCAATGAGGTGGTTGATCCCGACCGACTCCAGTACAAGGAGTGCTTCGTCGTTGTCCGCTGCACCTACCAAGGCCAGACGTACAGTCGCTGCGTCTACATCTGGGTCGACAAGGACTACGCGATGCTGCGTGGCCACGTGCAGGGCTACCCAAAGAAGTTGGGCGACATCTGGGTCACCCGGCCAGTCACCGTGGGCCGAGCCGGACCTCGACTCGAACCCGGCGGCCGCTTCGGCGCTACCTGCTCGGCCTACGGGCGTCGACTTATCGAAGCCGAATTCACGATCACCGGACCCAGCGACCACTCCGGCTTCGTGAACGCCCTACCCATGATCCACCACCGATTTTTCCCGACCATCGAGGCTGACGGCACCGATTCGCTGCACGAACTGGTCACCATGCAGGGCTACGACACTGAGGTCAGTCCCGCCTTCACCGGCGACGTCGATCTCCGGGTATTCGAATCTCCAGTCGAGGAACTCGACCGTCTCGCTCCCAAGGAAATGATCGCCGGATACTGGCGCAGCGTGAGCGCCTCGTGGAACGGGGGCACCACCCTCGCTGATCTCCGCCCGGAAGACGAATAGTGGCCGGCAACACCGGGACGAAGTTGACTCGTCACCCCTGGACACCGGACTCTGACGACGGCCACGCTGACCTGTCGTCACATGACACCTGGGTGGCCGGTACGCCCTACTCCACCTTCCAGCGAATGCGCGATGAGGATCCGGTGGCATGGATCGACGAAGTCGATGGCTCCGGCTTCTGGTCCGTGACTCGTTACGACGATGTGGTCGATCTCAACCATCGCTGGAACGACTTCACCTCGTATCTAGGCATCCGCCTCGAGGAGATGGACGCCGAGGAAACCGAGGCCCGGCGAACCCTCATGGAGCTCGACCCGCCCGACCACACCAGGTTGCGACGACTCGTCAACCGGGGTTTCACACGTATGACAGTCGAGTCCTACGAAGAGCCGATCCGGGAGCTCACAGGCAGGATCATCGATGAAGCGCTCGCGCTCGAAGAGTTCGACTTTGTAACCGAGGTGGCCCGCGTGCTTCCAATGCGCATGCTGGGTCGCCTTCTAGGGGTCCCTGACGACCATGCCGAGCAGCTTGTGGAGTGGGGCGATCAGCTCCTGTCCAACTCCGATCCCGAATACACCGACCACGTTGTCGACCAAGTCGACACCGACGAGTTCCGACTCATCCCTTTCCGCAGCCCGGCCGGCATGGAGGTCTTCCGTTACGCCCAAAAGGCAGCTGCCGAACGGCGGGGCTGCCCCCACGACGACGTGATCTCCCGACTGTTGGCAACAACCACCGACGGTGAACCTCTCAGTGATCTGGAGTTCAACAACTTCTTCGCTCTACTGGTCGCCGCTGGCAACGACACCACCCGCTACTCGCTTACCGAAGGTCTACGGGCACTCGTAGACCATCCCGAGCAAATGCAGGCTCTGCGAAATGAGCCGGCGCTGATGGAAACGGCAGTCGAAGAAATCCTGCGGTGGACCACGGTCACCACCCACTTTCGACGCACCGCTACCAGCGACCAGAAGCTCCACGGCCGCGCCATCCGAGAGGGTGACAAGGTGGTCCTCTGGTGGGTGGGCGCCAACTACGACGAGCGCAAGTTCAAGGACCCCTACCGGTTCAACCTCCACCGCGACCCGAACGACCACGTGGCTTTCGGACGCAACGGTCCCCACCTGTGCCTCGGGGCGTGGCTAGCCCGCATGGAAATCCGAATCACCCTGCAAGAACTGCTGGCACGGACCTCCGACATTGAAGTAATCCAGGCCTCGGACCGGCTGCGTTCCAACCTGATCAGCGGCACTAAGCACCTCGCCGTCCGAGTCGCCTGATCCGCTCATCTGTCGCCGGCCCAACGCCGAGGCGGTCGGCCACTTAGGCCAAGTCGTTGACCAAGACGCCCTCGAAAACCACCGGTTCACCGTCCAATTCGACTGTGCAGTTACGCATCGGCAGGTCGAAATGGCCACGGCAGTAACGGCCTGCCACCTCGTTGGCTCCGGTAGACCACAGGAAGTTGCCGGCAAAAGCGCGTAACTCAGTGCCGTTCAGGTCGGCCTTGTCGTACATAGGCAGCACGTCCCACCGGCAGGCATGGTTCATGCCCCAGCCCACGTGGCTCACCGCGTAGGCCTCAGGCTCGTTCCAAGCCGCCAAGTATGAGGAAAACAGTTCGGCGTCCAACCCGTCCCCCTCGACCGCAATCACATGGTCAGCCTTCAGGGTGCATGCGACCGGTGAACGCACGTACTCCTTGAAGGTGAGGTTGGCATCACCCGGCGCCATCACCACTGTGCCCGATGTCGACCCAGCAGCCGGGAAGCACAGAACCAGCCCTCCGGGCCAATGGGCGATGTCGCCTGGCGCGGTAACCGTGCCGTCCGAACCGGCCACCACGGCGCCGGCCAGGTCCACGGTGAGATCGGTACCGTTCGCCGAGGTGACCCGCATCGTCGACGCAGCGGCCAACCGTTCCCGGCCCCGGGCCACGCGGGGGCCCATTCCCTCGTCGTGGCCGACCCTGTCGAACACCTCGGGGTGCTCGTTGGAGAGCATCAAGATCCGTGCACCATCGGCCAGGATCGCCGCCCTCTCCTCAGCATGGAGGAGACCCTCGACGGTGCAATCCACGATGAAGTCCGCGGCGGCCAGACCGGCGACCACGGCCTGGTTGTGGGCGATGGCCACCGATGCGCCGGTGGAACGGATCGGCACCGGCCCCCGATTAGGGGGCGTCGGAAGCACCATGGTCGACACCTCGGCGCCCAGACGTTGGAGGGCCACCACGGCCGTCTGGATCAGCGCTGGCCGTCCGTCATCCTCGGTCAGCACCACTGCCGTCTCTCCGGAGACCACGGCACAACGGGCGAAGTGGTCCGAGAAAGCCTCGATCCGGTGCCACGGCACAGTCATCTGGTCCCCCTCATTCGCCATCCGGTCAGTCGTCGTAAAGGCCCGCCCGGCCAAGTCGGTCCAGGGTCACCTCGACGCTCCACGGGAGCATCGTGGCACCGCATCGGGCGTCGCGATACATCCGCTCCAACGCACTAGGGCGCAACAACGAGCGGCCACCACATACGCGAACGGCCAGAGACGCCACCTCGGGAGCAGTCTCCATGGCGGTAACCGTGGCCGCCCATGCCCGGCGCAACTGCTCCTCAGAGGGATCCGCCCCGACCTCACCCAGCATCCGGTAGGTGAGCGCCTGCGACCGCTCCCACGCCAAACGCATCTGGGCCCAAGCATGCTGCTTCTGGGGTAGGTCCCGCCGATCGAACTCCCCGTCGTCCCCCCGGAGTGACTCAGCGGTGTAGTCCAGTACCGCTCGCTGGATCCCCAGATAGGTGAACGACAACGTCGTATAGAAGTAGGGCCAGCGAGTCGCCATCTGATCGAAGCCGCCCGGAGGAAGAAACTCGTTGTCGGCAGGAACGAAGGCCTCCTCGAAAAGCAGGTTCTTCGAGACAGTGCCCCGCATGCCCAGTGGATCCCAGTCACCCTCGATGACGACGCCTTCGGCATCGGCAGGCACCCCAAGGAAGCGGACACGGTTGTCACCCTCGACCATGCAGGTGACGTTGTGGAGGTCGGCTACCTCCGACAATGAGGCGAAGATCTTCCGTCCCGACACCCGATAGCCGCCGTCCGTTGGGACGGCCCGCACAGCGAACCCCGTGGTCTCCCCTGAGGCGCGACCCTCACTGAACGGTTGGGCGTGAACTCGTCCGTCCTCGATGACGCCTCTCCACAAGGCGGTGCGCCGACGCTCGTGCAAGTCACGGTCCTCGTCGGACATGTCCAGGTCGTCGGCGATCTGGCCAACCAGCAAAGTGGTCGCCGTGTGCATGTTGAAGGTGAGCGCCGTGGACCCGCAGTGTCGACCCAGTTCCTCTGACACCAGGGCATATGTGACGAAGTCGCCACCGAGCCCACCGTGCTCCTCAGGAATGCATAGGCCCAGAAAGCCGGCGTCACGAAGGTCCGCATAGTTCTCGAGGGGAAAGCTGGCGTCGCGGTCGACGACGTAAGCCCGGGCGGCAAATGCCGGCCCCATCTCGGCGATGCGACCGACCAACTCTCTGCGTCGGGTGGTCCAAATCTCACTCATTGCTGTCAAATCATGCCCGGTGGATGCAGTCGACCGGTCAAACGGTCGTTCCGTCTTTTACCTGCAGGGTCTTGAGATCGGCATGGAACTCAAGAGCGTGGTCACCGCCCTCACGACCCAGGCCGCTGATGCCGAGGCCGCCGAACGGGGCGGTCAGGTCACGCACCAAGAAGCAATTCACCCACGTGGTCCCAGCCCGCAGGGTGTCACCCACCCGTTCGGCCCGGTCAGCAGACCCGGTGAAAAGGGTGGCCGAAAGTCCGTAGGCGGTGGAGTTGGCCAGCGCGACGGCCTCATCCTCGTCAGTGAACACTTGGAAGGTCAGTACCGGGCCGAACACCTCGCTCTGCACGATCTCGCTGTCGTTGGATGCTGGGACGACCAGCGTGGGCTCAAACCACAGGGCTTCGCCGGGTCGGCCGGTCCAACTCTCGGGTACGTGTCGGGACCCGCCCCGCAGTACCTCATCGCCGGCCGCACGGGCACGCTCGACGAAGCCCTCGACTCTGGCCACGTGCTCGGGGTGAATCATCGGTGTGATGGTGGTGGCGTCGTCGTGGCTGTCGCCCAGCACGTGGGCGTCCACGTGGGCGTGGAACCGAACCAGAAAATCGTCGGCTACCGAGGCCTCGACGAGCAGCCGGGTACCGGCTAGGCAGACCTGACCCGAGTCGTCGTATTGGCCGGCCGCCGTGCGTGCCGCAGCCTCGAGGTCGCTGTCTGCAAACACCACCAGCGCCCCCTTGCCGCCGAGCTCAGCGGTGAATGGGACGATGTTGGCCGCTGCGGCGGCACCGATGTGTCGAGCAGTTTCTGGCGAGCCGGTGAAAGACAGCCGACGGACCCGCTGATCAGAGGTGAGAGGGGGGCCGACCTCAGAGCCGATGCCCTGGACAACGTTGAAGACGCCAGGCGGCAGGCCCGCCTCGTCGGCCAGGTCGGCCAGCAGGCTGGCCGACAGAGGCGACCACTCGGCCGGCTTGAGGACTACTGGGTTCCCGGCGGCTAGGGCGGGAGCCAGCTTCCAAGTGGCAAGCATGAACGGTGCATTCCAAGGCGTGATGACCACGGCTGGCCCGGCCGGCAGGCGCTGCACTCGGTTGGCTGTGCCGTTGGACGACCAGGTTCGATCCACGTGCTGTTCGGCCAGCTCGGCATATGCGCGAAAGTTGCGAGCACCGCGGCCAATCACTCGGTTACGGAGGCTCTCATGGCGCATGGCCATGTCAACGCACTCCACCGCGGCAATGTCCGGGACTCGTTCGTCGATGAGGTCGGCGAGGCGTCGAAGGTAAGGGGCCCGCCCCGACGGCCCCAACGCCGCCCAGCCCTCAAAGGCGTCTGTGGCGGCGGTGAGCGCCGCGTCGGCAGTCGATGCATCACCGGCCGAGACGTCAGCCAGCACCGTTGACCAGTTCAACGGGGAACGGTCCTCGAAGGTGGAAGGCGACGAGATCCGCACGCCCCCTACGTAGTGGTCCACCGAGACGGGCACTCCGGCGATTTGGACCCGCTGTCGTTCGCCCATGCCACCTCCCCCCGTATCCCCGTCCAGCACCACCGAGATCCTGTTCATTAGGACCCAAAGGATTTCGGTAAGTGTAGATTGCCGAGAACCGAAGCACTCCCCAGGAGATCTCCCAGTGAGCGAACACCACTTGATGGTCATCGGCACCGACCGGGTCGACGCTGCCGAGGCGACCGAAGTCCTCTCGCCCTACGACGGCCGGGTACTCGGCACCGTGCCTACGGGGACCACTGAACACGTCGACGCAGCGGTGGCAGCAGCAGTCGCCGCCCTGTCAGCCGGTCCGCCACCCACCCACGAACGGGCCACCATCCTTGACCGTCTGGCCGACGCCCTGACCACGCGTCACGAGGAGTTTGCCCAGAGCATTTCCGCCGAGGCGGCCAAGCCCATCGCCACGGCTCGCGTCGAAGCCTCCCGCGCTATCGACACGGCCCGCTTCTCGGCCGCCGTGGCCCGTACCATGACCAGCGAGGCGCTTACCCCGGACGCCAGTTCAGCCGGCGCCGGCAAGACGGCCTTCGTGAAGAAGGTGCCAATCGGCGTGGTCGGCGCCATCTCGCCGTTCAACTTTCCCCTCAACCTGGTCTGCCACAAGGTCGCCCCGGCCATTGCAGCCGGTTGTCCGGTCGTGCTCAAGCCCGCCTCGGCCACCCCACTGACCGCCATCCGCCTGGCCGAGGTATTGCTCGAAGAGTGCGGTCTCCCACCGGGCTGGCTGAACGTGGTGACCTGTCCAGGTAGCACTGCCGCCCATCTGGTGGAACATGGCGACGTGGCCATGATCACCTTCACCGGCTCGCCGCCAGTGGGCTGGAACATCCGTGCCACCGCATCGCGCAAGAAGGTTTCCCTTGAGTTGGGCAACAACTCGCCCATCGTTGTCGAACCCGACGTCGACCCATTGGTCGCCGCATCGAAACTCAAGATGGCGGCCTTCGGTTACGCCGGGCAGACGTGCATCTCCACCCAGCGCATCTACGTCCACGAGGACATCGCCACGGAGTTCACTGAGGCCATGGCCGACCAAGCCCGGAGCATGGTGGTCGGCGACCCGGCCGACGCCACTACCGAAGTGTCTTCGCTCATCGACGCCGGCGAGACCGAGCGTGTCACCGAATGGGTCGACGAGGCGACGGCTGGCGGCGCCACGCTCGTTTGCGGTGGAACCATGGTGGACGGCGTGCTGTCTCCAACGGTCTTGTCTGATGTCACAGACGACATGAAGGTCAGTTGCGTCGAGGTGTTCGGTCCCGTCGTCGGCATCGCCACCTACACCGACTACGAAGACGCCCTGGTTCGAGCGAACGACAGTTCCTACGGCCTTCAAGCTGCAGTGTTCACCAACGACATCGGCAAGGCTCTCCGGGCCGCCGAGGTTCTTGACTACGGGTCGGTGCTGATCAACGAATCACCCTCGTGGAGGGCCGATCACATGCCGTACGGCGGCATCCGTGACTCGGGCAACACACGCGAGGGCCCCGCCTACACGGTCCGTGAAATGACCGAGGACCGGGTCATCGTCATCCAGGCCTGACCGTCTCGGACGACAAAAGGACAGGGTCGGACGTCGAGTCGCCCCGGTCTTAGCCACCCTCCTCGACGCTGGCCACTAGGTCGCAGATCGGTCGCAGTAGTAGCGGCCAGGCCGTCTGAGGCCAGTCGTGGCCCATGCCCTCGATCCACACCAGTCTTGAGCCTGGAACGGCGTCAGCGGTCTCCTGCCCACCCTGCGGTGGGATGAGCGGATCCTCGGTGCCGTGCAGCACCAGTGTCGGCACCTTCACTTCGGCCAACAGGGGGCGGCGATCGCCGTCAGCGAGGGCGGCCAGAATCTGCCGAGCGCCACCATCGGGATGCCAGGCGCGATCCAGGTCCTCTAACGCCCGGACCCTGGCACGATCCTCGTCCAGCGGATGAGTCGACCCAGCAAACTGGCGGGCCGCGACAAGGGCGGCCTCCACAACTTTTTCCTCCACCTCGGCGCGTCCCGTATCGGCGACACTCGAAGGGTCCAGTTCGGGAGGCTGGAGCGCGAGCACCACCTCCAGATCTAGGGGGACGACCCGGGGCATCGACATGATCGATGTCAGGCTGCGGATGCGGTCCGGCCAGTGGATCGCCATCCGTTGGGCGATCATCCCACCGAGCGAACCACCCACCACGTGCGCAGAGTCCAGGCCGAGACCGTCCAACAGCCCCACGGCATCGGCAGCCATGTCCTTGAGCGAGTAGGGAGCATCCACCTCCTCCCCCTCGAGGAATGAGACAAACGCCTCTACCGGGTCGACAGTCGGGCAATGGTCGAACCAGGTGCTGAGCCCGACGTCTCGGTTGTCGAACCGGACTACTCGATGACCCCGGTCGGCGAGAAGGCGACAGAAGCCGTCCGGCCAGACGGTTAACTGTGCGTTGAGGCCCACGACCAGAAGGATCGGCGGGTCGGCGGGGTCACCGAACTCCTCCACCTCCAGCATCAGTCCGTTGGCCTCGACCTGCGGCATGGACTCCTCCTACGACTGAACGGGCGAAATCACCCCCCCGGATTCGGGGTCCACCCCCCTCGGAGCAGTGGGTAGGTTGCCACGGTGAGCAAGGAACTCTGGCGACGGGGGGGCACCGAACTAGCGGCGATGGTGGCCGACGGCGCCATTTCGGCCCGCGAGGTGATCGACGCCCACCTAGACCGTATCGACGAGGTGAACGGCTGGCTAAACGCGGTGGTGAGGGTCGACGCCGAAGGGGCCCGGGCCGCGGCTGACACCGTTGATCGAGCACGGGCGGCCGGCGAAGCACCCGGGCCGCTGGCCGGCGTGCCGTTCACCGTCAAGGATGGCCTAGACCTCGCCGGTCACCCCACCACCTATGGCATCCCCGCCTTCGCCGACAACGTCCCATTGGTCGACGACCCGACGATCGGTCGTCTCCGGGCAGCCGGAGCGATCCCAATCGCCAAGACCAACCAGCCCGAAATGGCGATGCGGCTTGCTACCGACAACCCACTGTTCGGACTGACCCGCAACCCTTGGCATCCTGAGCGCACCCCCAGTGGGTCGTCGGGCGGTGAGGCCTCGGCGATCGCCTCGGGTATGGCCCCCATGGGCGTCGGCACAGACCTTGGCGGCTCGGTCCGCAATCCGGCCTACGCCTGTGGCATTGCTTCCACCAAGGCATCGCTTGGGCGCCTGCCCGTCCACGGAACGTCACCCCGAGCAGGCGAGGCGCTACTGGGACGCCAACTCATGGCTGTGGCCGGGCCGATGGCCCGAACGGTGAGAGACCTCGAGGCCATGCTGCGGACAACCGTTGGACGCCACTCCCGCGACCCTCGAACAGTCGATGTGCCTTTCGACGGCGCCGACTTCGCTCGACGGGTCGCCGTTCCCACCGCCCTCCCCGGCGGACCGGTCCACCCCGACGCCCTCGAGGCAGTACGACGGACCGCCGACGCACTAGCCGCCGACGGCTGGGAAGTGATCGACGTCCTCCCCCCAGAGATGGAGCGCTGCTACCTCCTCTGGGGCCACCTTCTTGGAGAGGACTTCCCGATCACCCTTGCCGGCCTCGACGGCGTGATGTCTGAAGAGGGCGCCCACCTCATGAGGTCTTCCATTGGCTTCTGGCCAACTGGCGAAATCGCCCCTCAGGTGGTCCACGCCGAACGACTCAGACTGGCCCGCGAGTGGGCCCTCTTCTTCGACCTGCACCCGGTACTGGTCCTCCCTACCTGGTACCAGCCGCCGTTCTCCCACCACGACGACCTGTCCAGCGACCCGGTGGCAGTCCGGGCCCTCTACGACGCCGTGTTCACCCCCATCACCCCCGCCAACTTGCTGGGACTGCCCGCCACTCAGGTCCCGGTGGGTTGCAACGCAGACGGTGTCCCTCTCGGCGTGCAACTCCTGGCCGACCGCCACCGCGAGGACCGAACCCTGGCCGCCGCCGCCATTGTTGAAGCCGCCTACCCCCCGATCACTCCTATCGACCCCATAAAGAACTGAGCTGGCGGCTCAACCGGGCTTAACCGCTCGGATCACCTTGGCTGGGACTCCTGCGACCTTCTGGTGACTTCCCGTGGCCTCGAGGCCCACGGCCCTCATCGTCGTTGCAACGACCGCAACATCGACCGGTGTCATCTCGGCCTCATGGCCGGCGAACTCTGCGTGCTTGGGGTGTTCCGGATCGTCATAGTCCTCATCGACAAGTACTAGCCGACCTCCCGGTGAGAGCACCCGGGCAAACTCGGCGAACGCCGCCTCGTGGTCGACCCAGTGGTGCATGGCGTTGCCTGCCCACAGCACCTCGGTCGAATCACCCGATAACGGAAGATCTTCAGCCACACCGGGCTCCACGACGATTCGTCTACGAGCTCGCTGGAACAGACGGCGCAGCCGACAGACCAGACGCATGGTGCCACCCGGTTCCACGGCCACTACGTGAGCGCCCCGCTTGGCGGCCAACACCGTGGCCGCACCCATACCGGCGCCGACGTCTAGACCACGCTCGCCTGGCCCCGGGGTCGCCAGTTCCACGATGGCCCGATTCAGATCTGTCTGCCAGAAGGTACGTATCTTCCACAACCAACGCACCTCGGCCAGAAAGCCCTTGTCGTGATCATGACGATGGCTCTCGTGGACCATGGACCCGAGCCTGCCACGGCCTTGTCGCCACGATCGACTCGAGGCGGCTCCTTGGAAGGACTCATGGAAGACTTCACCGATGACCCGGAACCCTCAACCCCTCGGCGGAAACGAGATGCCCAGGTTTGGCGGCATCACGACCTACATGCGCCTGCCGGGTACCACCGCACTGTCCGACCTTGACGTAGCCGTGGTCGGAGTTCCCTTCGATATCGGCACCTCCAACCGACCCGGCGCCCGCTTCGGCCCCAGGGAAATCCGAGCCGAGTCGGTTCTGCTCCGCCCTTACAACATGGCCACTAGGGCGGCCCCATTCGACAGTCTGCGAATCGACGACACCGGAGACGTGGCGGCCAGCCCCTACGACCTTCAGGCTGCGGTAGCTGCCATCGAGGCGCACTACGACAACCTGTTGGCCCACGACCTGGTCACGGCGTCGATGGGCGGCGACCACACCGTCGTGCTTCCGATTCTGCGATCCATGGCTAGGAAGCACGGCCCGGTAGGCCTAGTGCACGTGGATGCCCACACCGACATCAACGACACCATGTTCGGCTCCAAGATCGCTCACGGCACACCGTTTCGACGGGCCGTTGAAGAAGGGCTTTTGGATAACGATCGGGTGGTGCAGATAGGGGTCCGAGGGACCGGCTACGCGGCCGACGACTTCGACTGGTCCCGCGAGCAGGGCTTCCGGGTGGTCCAGGCCGAGGAATGCTGGCACCGAAGCCTCGAACCTCTCATGGCCGAGGTGCGCGACCAGGTGGGCGGCGGCCCTGTCTACCTCAGCTTCGACATCGACGGCCTTGACCCGGCCTATGCCCCCGGTACCGGCACACCTGAGGTCGGTGGGTTGACCCTGCCCCAGGGGCTCGAGGTAATCCGGGGCTGCAAGGGCCTCGACCTGGTGGGCTGCGACCTAGTCGAGGTGGCCCCGATCTATGACACCAGCGGGATGACCAGTCTTGCGGCCGCGAACCTTGTCTACGAGATGCTCTGCGTGCTGCCCGGTGTCGAGTCCCGCGCCTAAACCACCGGCTGCTGGAAGCGCTGGATCTGGAGCGCACCGCAGTCCGAACCTGCTGCCGTACTTCCTGATTCTCTTTGGGCACTCAGCTGGCCTAGCCTCCATCATTGTCCTGTTGGCCGAACTCCGTGACCAGCTTGGATTCTCAGAAACTGGCATCGGCCTTGCTATCGCCTCGGGCTTTGGCGCGGCGTTTGTAGCCAACCTCGTCATGGCTCCTCATG
>Ga0206679_10001777_pt1 | contig 17694 bp, 10 predicted proteins | sample M110012015metaG_FD_155464 | JGI IMG/M metagenome (GOLD analysis project Ga0206679, IMG submission 155464) | Ammonia-oxidizing marine archaeal communities from Monterey Bay, California, United States - M1 100m 12015 | ecosystem: Environmental > Aquatic > Marine > Intertidal zone | place: USA... | reverse complement strand
TGGTTCTCCTCAGCCCTTCCCCCTATACGCCGAGCATACAAGGGTGCTTAAGCAACCCCCCGACCTACCACCCATATATGAAAGGCTCGGTTTGGGCACCGTCTATTGACCCAACAATATCGACCATAAATAAAGGCAACAGCGGCTCATTTGATGAATGTGCAAATTCTCAAATTTTTAGGTATTTTTTGCATTCCTGGTTTGGTCAAAATCATTGGGAAAAGTTTGGATTTATTTTATGATTTTTTTTGATTGCCAATATATATTGTGAATGTATAAATGAAAGATTTCAAGACCAAATTTTCATTATTTGACCCCGAAATGACAGTATTTTTCAGAAATATTACACTTAATTCACATGAATTTTTCTAAATTCGAGGTGATTATTTGATCTATTAAGTGTGGTTTTGAAGATTGTTTTTGCTCATTATGTACTGTTAGTAATATCTGTTTTGACGATTCACCTTGCCCCAATGCAGCTAGCGCAGCAGCCTCCAAATTCCTTCCCTCAATGGAATTATTTGTAGAATTATGAACTCTAATAATTTGTAACGCTTTGTCTGTTCTGCCACTCGCCAGAAGGGCATGTGAAAGGTTTAGAAGAATGGTGGAATTGTTCGGTTGTGATTTTGCAGCCTCTCGTAAAGCCAATATTGCTGAACGGAATTGTGTTTCAGATTGGGACACAATATCCAGGTTTTGGCTTTTATTCATTTCCAGTGCCCGTTGTAATAATGATAGCCCATAATTGTTGAAAAGGTTAGTGTCATCAGGTTTGGAAGTGATCAAATTTTGGAATAATTTTGCGGCTTGCGTCCAATCCTCTGAGGCAATTGAATAGAATGCTTCTGCAAGTAAGTCTTCAAGTTCGGGATGCAAACTCAAATCTATTCCTAGGGCCTTTGCTGGGTGCAGTTTCAATATTAATTGTGATTGGTCATCTTGGAAACTTGATTCGAGCGGAGAGTGGAATTGTTGTTGTGAATTATGTGATATGTCATCGGCTCCAGGATTAAAGTGTGCCTGAGAATCTGTCACATATATTATCGGCTCATCTGATTCATGAACATACTCAACCACTTGTTCATCGGAAGAGTATATTGCATCCATATCTGGTGATGCTGCATTAATTGTCCACATTTCACTGTCAGGATTTGCTTCTAAGATTTGTGGAGTATCAATTACTTCCTCTTGCAGAGGAATGCTCATTTCAGTTTCTTGAGGTTCTATTGTTGACTCAAATAAAGGATTAGTGTTAGTTTGCGTATTGATTTTTTCCGGTACAACAACAATTGGTTGTTCAACTTGATTCTCAACCGGAGGCGTACTAATGACTGTTGTAATCGAGGGAGTACTCACTACTGGTTCAGCAATTACACTCGGTAATTTTTCATCACCTGCATCATCGAAAGGAATTCCTTGCGAGTTACTTCCTATGCCAAAAGGAAGATTTGGAGAATTTATATTTGAGTTACCACTCAATCCAAATGGTAAGCCTCCTGAATCGTTACCTTGATTTGTATTCTCAGCAACATTATCCTGTCCATGAATGGGTCTTATTTGCTCATTTCCGTCCAATTGATACCATGATTCTGCTGCTTCATCAAGCCCTGGTATCTCATTGGGGAGTGGGCTACTATCTTGGTCATCTAATGACAAATCAATACGAATTTGACTGCCGCAAGCAGGACATGCATCCCCACCTAGAGAGAGAAGTCCGCATAATTTGCACTCAAACATAGACTCGCCTCAAAGTCACGAAGCGGCTAGGGCTATTCAATACAACGGAGAAATGCGTTTTGTAATGACTTACTTTAACGAATCACTCTTCTTCGCTGAGTTTGTCTACTATTGTGTTTTTGACTTCTTCAATCGTTTCTATTACAACTTCCTTTATTTCATCATAATCATCGTCAATTAGGGATTCTGCAAATGATTTACCCTTGGTTCGACCTCTTGAAACTTGCAATAATATACCAACAAGAGTTATTCCCAATAAGATCAATTTAGCATATACTTTGAAATCTGCTGAGAAGACATATACTGCTATCATGTAGACCGAAATTATCATTGTCGTCAAAATCATTACTGGGAATCCTGCTCTGAAAAATTCTCTAAAGGATATTGGGTAACCTGCTTCCTCGGACATACCTGCAGTAACCACGTTGGCTGAGGCTCCAATAAGTGTTCCATTACCTCCCAAACAGGCACCGAATGCCAATGCCCAAATCAATGGCCCAAGTTCAATATTTAGTGTATCTGAAATTTGTAAAATAATTGGTATCATGGTTGCAGTATATGGGATATTGTCAATAAATGCACTTGCGAATGCTGAAACCCATAACACGATCAGTATTGCTGCTGAGAGACGTACATATCCTCCATCACCTATTGGGAATATTTCAATTGCTTTCATCACATACACGCCGATGAAATCAATAACTCCTAGATACTGAAGTGAATGAACTAATACGAATAGGCCTGCAAAAAATAGTAATGTTGTCCATTCAACTTTTTCCAAGGATTCTTCAATTTCGTGCCTATCTGTTGCTAGAAGCATAAGAACTGCACCAACTAATGCAATCCAGGATACTGCGACATGAATTATTGGATGAAGGAAAAATCCGAGAATCACTGCGCCAAGAATAATCCCACTGACCTTCAATAATTTGATATCCTTTACGCCATATTTTGCCTCTAATTCTGCTACATCTCGCTGTCTTTCTCCAGCGAATTCATCACGATAGAGATACCTAACTAGCATAAATGTTGGAACGATTGTCATCAGTATTCCTGGTGCCATTTCAATAATGAAATCGTTGAATGTAACACCGTCCTTCGCGAGGTGTTCATATCCTTTGCCAGCAATTGCATCTGGTGACAAGCCCGAGCCAATCATAATGTTTGGAGGGTCTCCAATCATGGTTGCTGCTCCACCGACATTGGAGAATAATACCTCAGAAATTAATATGGGAATTGGCTTCAAATCCAACACTTTGGCTAATTGAATTGTCACTGGAGTAAGTAGAAGCATAGTTGTTACATTATCTAAAAACGCTGAAAGAACCGCAGTTACTGAACATAAAATAACAACTAGAGTCCAAATAGAACCATTTGATTTCTTATACGCTTCAACGGCAAACCACTCAAAAATTCCCGTATGAGATAATATTCCAACCATTACCATCATACCGAGGAGAAGTCCGATAGTTTCCCAATCGATCATAGTAGTAACTGCACGAAGAGTTAATGTTGGTTCAACGGTATAATAATTTAATGCCAATACAGCGAAAAGACCACCCAATGAGGCTGCTAGAGTCCGATGAATTACCTCTGTGATAATCAATGCATATACTGCTAATAATATTCCAAGTCCGACCCAAATGGCAGTACTCTCATAACCCTCTTTTACATTTAATTCCAAATGCGAATCGGTTAAGTTCCCCTGTGCAAATACTTCACTTGCAAACATTAGGCTACCAACCATTAGCAAGAGCATCATCGCGACATTCTGGGCAGGGTGGCGTTTTAGACGCTCAGTGAGAGATATACCAGCCACCATAATAACACCGAATGAAAATCAACTATTGACCATTTCCCAAAAAGTTAGACATTATCGCCAAAGAACGCCAACATTTCCTCGCGCCAAAACAATTGTTGAATTTGTTTCCTCCGACAGAAATTGCCATACTGCTTTAATATCTTTTTTCTCAAACAATCCCTTATTGATTTTTATTTTTACAATACTGTTTTTGCTCAATTGCGAATTAATTTCTTCGACTAATAAGTCGGTAAGACCAGATTTTCCGATTCTTACACTTGGTTGGAAATCTCGAGATGTTGCGAGGGTCTGAATTGACTTCGGAATATCCTTGCTCATAAACTCCCTCAGCACATTGCGGTAAGCACCTATTGATGAAGGTGACCGTCAAGAACTACCAATTATTGATGTCGGTGCGATTTTGGACCGCCGCCGAAACGACGAACGTCACCACACTCCAAACAGGTAGTTATTTTCTGACCTGCCGATATTCTAACTCTTGTGTTCAACCCATAACGACGAGGGGCTGAACATTTCTTGCAAATTAGTAACTTCGCATCTGTACTCAAAGGCATTCTATTGCGCATTGAAATTTTGACATAATGTGAAGAGGCTGAACGAATTATTCTTTCGTCATGTTCTTGAGGTTGTTTGATAATGCCAATCAATTTGTCCAAACTAAATTTGGCACTCATCTTTTTGTCTATTTTAGACTTTGAGCGCTTTCGCCCTCTACTCATCTCAAACACCTTCACTCTAAAGCGACAAGAATGTCGCCTGTTATTTCATCGATGGCCCTATCTCCATCTATCGGATGGAAAATCCCTTTTTCCATATACCAATCGGCGAGAGGAGAGGTTTGTTGATGATAGGTATCAAGACGCGATTGTACAGTTTCGGCATTATCATCAGCTCGACGCTTTTCTTGCCAGTTTCCACAATCGCAACCAGTAGAAGCAACCGGATTAAAGGTGTCATGATATACCATTCCGCAGCCACCACATGAATACCTCCCACATATGCGGTCAACAATCTTACCATCTGGAACTTCAATCGCAATCACATGTGTAACTGCTGTTATTTGGGATAATGCTTCAGCCTGTGGAATTGTCCGTGGAAACCCATCAAACATGACTCCATTTGCTGCATCGTCTTCAAGAATTCTATCCTTTATCAAGTTGATAATTACTTCATCTGGTACCAATTTTCCTGCATCCATGTATTCTTTTGCCTCGATTCCTGTAGGAGTTTTTGCTTTAACAGCAGCTCTAAGCATATCGCCAGTAGAGACTTGTGGCAAACCTGTTGCATCCATTATTCTCGCTGCTTGGGTTCCTTTACCTGCACCAGGAGGTCCGAATAATACAATGCTGCTCATATCAGTAGCGAAAAGGCATTACTCTTTCAACATACTTATTTGAAAACATAATTATTTTATCTATAATTTGTTGCACATTGACTTAAGATTCATGCACGGCCATTTCTCTCAAGCCATTGATGGCCGTAATGAGTCCATTGTTCTATTGTCCATCCACTAGGCAACCCTTCAGCAGGAACTGGTGGTCCACTCGGAGTGACTACTACCGGTTCTACAACCGGCAGAGGATCAACAGGTAATGTTGGCAACTGCTTAGGCATGTTTTCTGGAGGTAATCCTACTGGAGGTAAGCCTGCTGGTGGCAATCCTACCGGAAGCGCCCCCCGCGATTTTATTGCTGATGGGGGAAGACCCATAGGAACTTCCTTTTTCTCCTTAGGAATAATGATGGATTGAGCCAGTGCCGCTGCAATTTCATCACTAGAAACTTCACCACTAGTCAAATCATGTACTGCGCCACCAATATCAGTTGCCTCTTCTCTACGAATACCAAGATGGTCTGGATTTGCATGTGCATCTGGTGCTACTAATTCCTCTCCTGAATCTGTCAATTCACCACTTTGCTTCATTTTTCTGGCATAAATTACTGCAACACCTAATAGAATTCCTATCAAAGGAAGTGAAACCCATAACGGTAGTACATTGAGTAATCCACCATTTCCGGTTCCTGCTTGGACACTTGATTCAATAACTAATTGTCCGACTACTTCTCCTTGTACAGTCATGTTCAAGGTTACCATTGCGCGTTTGGAAGTTGCCAATTCGCTAGGAGTTACAGAAACCTTTACTGATATCGATTCACCAATATCTAAATTCTCAATAGATTGTGGAGAGAAACTTACAGTCCAATCATCACGAACTGATCCTTCATTATCTAGTAGATCAATGGACAAATCCCCGCTTATTGGAACATTGCCATCATTTCTTATGACAATGTTTTGGCTAACTGTTTCATCTCTTGGGACTCCAATGAACGGCCTCTTTGAATCGTCTTCAACTGTAACATTAGCAAATACTGATTGTATAACTGCAATATCAATTCTCACAGAATCCTCTACTATTCTTCCAGCATTTGATGCCGAAACTGATACTAATAGGTCAAAGGCTGAATTTGTAACTTGAGTATTCGCTGGAGGAATGAAACCTAATCTGATGGTTTTTACTTCTCTTGGCTCAAGCCATAATGTGGGATTTGCAAATCCTGCAGTCCATCCGTCTGGGGTTAATCCATGACTCCATTCCAATGCTAATCCGGTATTACCTATATTTTCAACTTCAAAATCACCAAACGAAAATTCAGAACTGATACTGGTTTCAATAACTCCGGATTGAGGCGCTCTAAGTTCAACCCCTAATTCATCTCCAACTGTTAATGTAGTCGTATTAGATTTGAAGTCTTGAGCATTTCGTTCAGTCCTGATAGTAAAGGTGTTAGATTCACCTTCAACAGCAACTGACGGCACACCTATGATGAAATGTACTACTTTGGTTTGCCCTGGCGTTAGTGTGAGTGAGACTTCTCTAGAATCACTTTGTTCTTCAAGAGTTACTTGAATTGCCCAATTTGGGTCTGCCGGTTGTATTGCAACATCCAAATCAACATCTAAATTACCAATATTTTCAATTGATAAATTTAGATGTATTTGTTGGCCTCCATCCACTGCAATGTTTTTCGCCAGCGCACTTGGCCCAAGAGGTCCAAAGTCATCAAACAAATCTGTCTTGAAATTACGTTGTGGAAGTACCTCAATTGATACAATTTCGGTGTGATTCATCGATGCATCAGTTAGTGATGTCACCCAACAAGTAACTGTGTCGGTCGAGCCTGCCAATGGAGTTCCTTGTGCAACTGGTGGTACGAATATTCGAATAGGCATGGGTAAATACTCTCTAATATCCAATGGCTCAAATTGTAAAGATGATGAATTAGAATCACCTAACATCAATTGCCACCTATTGGCCGATATACAATCAACCTGATATTGTGAGGGAGCATTTCCCGTATTCATTACAGATATTGAAAATGCAGTCGATTCGCCTGGTTCAGCAGTTAATCCATTGGTACCTGCTGCAACGACATTGACATCATCTATTTTGTCTATAGTGATAGTCAAGCGTTGAGTGTGTGCAACCATTGGTTGTGATTGATAACTGACCGTCACATCAACAACAAATACCCCGAATCTTGCATATCTTGGCTCATCCATATCATCTAGATTTGCTGACTCATCTTCCAAATGAAGAGTGATTGAAGTGCTATCTCCTGCAGTTCCCTGTGCAGTTAGTGGATAGGGTCCGCTAACTGACAATGATTTGGACCATGTGTCTGATGGCGGTAGTAATAATTCTGGCCGTTGCGGATCTGGCATTTGCACATTTGTCACATAAATGGATACGCTTTGATTACCAGTACCTTCGTGTAAAATAGTCAAGGGTACATCTATGCCAGTATCATTGGCAACATCAAAATCTAGTTGGGCAGAATTCTCTCTATCTTCTGCTGTAGTAGGCACTGTCCCATCAAGATTATGCGCTACCACCCTAACACCGAGGGCCATTACTTCGATTTCTTCAATCCAAATATTGTTATCAACGCCTGAAGTTGCATCATTCATTTCAGTTACTTGGTCATTGGTATCTAGACTTAATTTCAATTGGTGAGTTCCTGTTTCAGCAAAGGAATGGTAAAGTGAAATTGAATTTAATTCACCAGGTTCTAATGTTGATGTATCTGACTCGTAAAGAATGTCTTGAGTCGTCAAATCTTCAAGAATTAGATGCATGGAACCTGCTGTTAGCGTTCCTTGATTATTCCAGGATATTCTTAGTGTTACTAAGTCATTCTTTAGAGGATTTGTCGAAGAAGTGGCAATGCTTCCATCAAAGGTAGTATAATCTGCAAGTGGAACTGGTGTTGCTTTTGCGCTCATCACCAAACCAAATGATTGGGCATTACCGCCCCTGTGCATTACTTTGACCAACCACTGGCCGGTATTAGATGTAGAACCAGCTGCGATTTTGATCCTCTCTACATTGTTCACATCATCGGATTGCCCGCCACTTTGAGAATATCCATTATTGAATACATTTCCAAGCCATTCGTTACCAGATGGGTCGACCAAAACCAAATCTAGGTCATTGACCAATCGCGATTCACTCTGTGGAGCATTTGCACTACCAGCATTGTCTGTCCATGCCAATGTGATATCAATGCCATTACTAGGGTCCAAATCAAATGCATATAGTAAACCGTATCCCGGATTAATCTCATTATTTTGGTCAAAGTAGGTATCTAATACAGTACTTCCATCCATAGGTAATACTGTTCGTTCGAGATTTACTTGACCCCAACCCTCGACAAAGTTTGGAATATCTGCAACTCCAAGGTCTGTTGCTCCATTGATTACTGCAGCCTTTACTAGAGCACCGTCCGGTGCGCTAAGCCCTACTTCTTCACGGATAAATTGGCGTGTTAATGCACTAACTCCTCCTGCAACAGCGGCCGCTTGACTTGTTCCTGAGAGTGACATGTACAATGAATCTCCATTTCCATGAGTTCCGGTAGCACATGAATTACCTGCGGGATATTTTGCCTCTTCAGCACGTCCTGAGCATAACTCCATCCCAGGTGCCACAACGTCTGGTTTGATTCTGCCATCAAGACTCGGTCCAAGTGAGGATATTGCATCTACACTACCAACTGCAGCCGAACTACCGGTTCCAGTTGTTGAAACTCCAACAGCAAGAACATTCTTTGCAGTAGCGGGAGCTGTCACTTGACTTGCCCCATTAGAGCCGCCATCACCAACAGAAAATACTGGTAACATGGCAGGCTTATCTACAACTAAAATATCTGCAGAACGTGAATCAGCAGTATATTGTCCGTAATTACCATTCAACCCCCACGCATTAACTGCAATCCTTGCAGTCATTTGTTCAGCGTCCTTGAGCATGTCATATATTGAACCTTGACGGCCGAAAACACCTGTTGCATCATGCTCAAGTGCATAGACTACGATGTTTGCATTAGGAGCGATTCCCTTTGCTGATGAATCACTAACTCCATTCCCTGCAACAGTTAGCGCAATGTGAGTCCCATGGCCAGTATTGGTATCAGCTGGTGATGGGTCTAATCCAAATTGAGTATATACTCCAATTACCCTTCCGTTAATATCTGGATGGTCACGGTCAAGGCCTGTATCGGTTATCGATATCATCTCTCCAGAACCATCAAGAGTGAATGTTGCATTATTTGTAACACCTAATACTCCAGAAACTGCACCTGCTACAGCATTATGTAATTCTAGGTCAGAACTTGGCTCTTGCCAAATAACACGACCATCAAAGGCGATATTTTTGACAACTGGTGCAATGTTTTCAATTGCAATGTTAACTTCACAAATTCCGATCCCACACCATGCAGATTCCGCACCATACGAAACGATATCTTTGGAAAGTGCACTCAAACCGGCTGATGCCAAATCAGAAGCAGGAATAATCGCTAATTTAGAAGAGATTTGTGGATTGTCTATAATCAATGGTGAAATACGCATTGCAGGATGTTCAACTCCTGCCCAGCGGATTCTTGAATCCTGTTGCAAATCAATTAGTGTAGCACCTGTTTGAGGAAGGCGGATTAACCAGCCCTCGTCCGAAATATAATCAAGAATCGTCAAATCATAATCTTCGACCAATGATTCAAGAATTAATCCATCATGAGAAAATAATTGAATAATCACCATACCTGTCATCACATTATCATTATGGCGAAGTAAATTAGAATCCAAGATTGGTAATTGTTCGCTTAATGGGTCAAATGAACCAATCGCTAAATTTAGAACTCCAGTTGATTGTTTGATACTCGATTCAAACATCTTTGGATTATTCATTTGACTCCAATGGTCAGCAGCCAATTGCAATTTTTGTTGTTCATCTAAAGTTGACAAATAATCGCTCTGTGCTGATGTTATTATAGGTGCTTCAGCATTATCGGAATCTGAATCTATTTGCGATTCTGAACTATCAGCTAATGCTGGAGAAATTGATGTCAATAATAACAATACTAGCATCATTATTGCCTTACGAGAGGACATCATGCTCACAGCGAAGCATCAACCACTTTTGAATGCGTTCCTTGACTGTTTTGAAATAATCCTCCTATGGAGGAACTCAAAGGTTATTGTATAGTGAAATCGCTGCATCTGTTTTTGCAACACTTGCCTTCCAATCAGATTCGGTTCCCATTAGAGATCGAATCGCATCAACATTTTCTGGAATTACATCGGATTCTTGGTGAATCGCTTGGAAATAATATAGTGTATTGCCATCTAATTTGACACCATCTTCCCATACAAATATCTCATGCAAATCTCCCCACTTTCTCCCAATATCTCGAGCAAATTCCATTACTTCAGCAGTTGTTGATATCCCAGTTTCCGCACCATTCATGACAATAACTCTAGGAGATTCTCTCCACATCTCTATTACTGATTCAGTAGTAAGCCCATGACCTTCTGGAAGGGTTGCAACTATTGAATGACAATGCATTAGTGTAGTTGGCACTGCGACCGCCATTGAATTAATTTCAATTTCTGGTTTTACAGTCATTACATCCGGACCATGATGAGATGGGACATGAAGAACTGGCTTTATCGCATTAATCGGGCCTTTATTTGAATCTCCAGGGTCTGCTGCACGTCGAATCATAGTGCACTCAACTTTGAGTTGTCCACAGTGATTATACAGGGGTACTAAGGTTCTTGATAGCCCAGTAGTATTACATGAAACCACGCGGGTTCCGTTGACATTCAAATTCTCCAAATGATTTGCTGAAGATGTATATGAATTACCCGTCATTGCGTGTTTCTCTCCGCCTTGGAATATCCACTTGATCCCCGCTGCCTCATATTTTTCCTTATTTGCAGCTCCGACCTTACCCGGAGAGCAGTCTATTACGATATCTGCTGCTGCTAGTAGATCTGATAATCCTCCATGACACTCATAGCCTGCTTCGCCAAATGCTGCGATTTTTTCTGAATCATCATATGTGCAATATATTGGGAAGTTCTTTCTAACGGCCAAGTCACAACCAAATGCTGGACGAGTCTTTGTCACCCCTACGATTTCCATATCATTCTGAGCGTCAACTGCATCCGCAACACGCTTGCCTATGGTTCCATATCCATTTATTGCCACCTTGATTGTCATAGTGTTCCCCATTTGCTTTGCCTATGCGCCCCCTCAATAAACAATCCGCTTGTAGTTATTTCAATTATTGATGTCAAATAATACCTGAGCATTGCAATTATGCAAAGAAATCAATATATTCAGCACCCTCCCTACGGGAGGATATTTGAGCAGGTTATGCACACCGCAGTTTATGGCGGATGGTATTGACGTAGTTGATAGGTCTATCAACATCAATGATAAACTCGGACCAAAGTTGCTCGCAGCCGCTGAACAAAACGCAATTCTTCGAATTGGCTGGAACTCAGCCGGGGACAAAGTTCCCAAGAATGGTGAACTTGGTTTATGTCCTGCTTTGCCTAAAGGTTCTAGGATGAGAGGGCTTGGAGTTTTTGGTTCATGGATTGCACCATATGGCCAAGGTGGATCATTTACAATTCAAGGAGATGCCGGGGCATTCTTAGGCGCTGCTAATGATGGAAACACAATTCTTTGTGAAAGGATGGCTGGAAATCATGCCGGATATGCAATGAGAAATGGCCGAATTACAATTCTTGATGGCGTTGGTACTGATGCTGGTGCAAGAATGACTGGCGGCTTGATTGTGATTCGAGGCCCTACTGGTGCTAGAATCGGCGGCGGTATGTCTGATGGATTAATCGTTGTTCATGGAGATGTGGGCGGTGAACCAGGTTCTGGAATGACCGGTGGACGAATTGTAATCAATGGAAGATGTCCTACACCACCCGTTGGCGTTTCACTTAGACCCTTGAGTGCAAAAGAAGTGAAAGAAATTAACACATTACTTGGAGAACCAGATTTGGAAATACCAAAAGATGCCGTCTGTTTGACACCAAGCCCATCATTAGTTGTTGAGGGTAGGGGTGACATTGTATCAAGCGGTGATTTAACTGGAATTGGATTAGTTCCATCTGACGAACATCAATTAGCACATTACTCCGTAACCGACACTATTGCACTTATCGGTGAGAGAAATGGAAATAATACTCCAATTGCATTACCACTTCCAATGCTCCCAATCGTGCCAAATGGAAAGGATTTGTTCATCGACAAAAATGAAGATGCAATAGCTTCACACGTTCTTTCATCACAACCCTTTATCACACTCGCTTCACCACGACCAATCGATTTTGTATTGATTAATTCAGAAAACCTTCCAGATATGCCAGAATTACTTTCAAACGCAGGAGGTATTGCTTTTGACCTTGATGATTTACCTGCAATGAACTCAGAAGAAATTGATGGGATGATCGTTTCCACTACCTATCTTGTAGGTTATTCCGCCCCTGTGGTATTTATCCAGGGTCTTGGAAGGATTCAATCACTACATGTACGCAGTTCACACCATAATGTAGACCTCGCAGTAACGCGTATTGAAGATGGTTCTGGGCTGCCTGAAGCGGCTGCATTACCCTTGATTGGACGCTCCAGTAAAAGCCACCTTGAAAAGTCTGCAACTCAGGCAGGAATACTGCTTGGATTTTCTGCTGATGGACATGATTTGGCGATATTAAAGGCCAGTGGAATTTCGGTAATTTGTTGTGAAGTTCCGATGGTTGAAGCGATGGATTTGGCCAACTGGTTGAGTAGTATTAATACCGACCTTACAGCCATACTACGTCGTCTTGGATTGTCTTCAATTGATGAATTAAAACGATTACACCTTCGTGCGCTTGACCATGAAACTGCAGCGGTTAGCGGATTAAGATTAGTAGGATATGAACGCCCATTACCACATTGGTTCGCGAGGTGATCTTATTCCAACAATTTCCGTCCAACAGAATCTCTTAGCAGATATTATGAAGTCGCACGGACTTGTACATGATATAGAAATTCTCGCAGATCAATTGCCTTTGATGGGAACTGATATCGACAGGTGCGATGCTGATGTTCTCGACATTGAAATTTTTCCTGATAGACCCGATTTATTATCTGGAGAAACATTAGCATTTGCACTTAGACCATTTTTACATGGAACTGCTGCATCTCCAAACCTAGAGATTATCAGTGGAAATATTGAGATGAATGTTGATGCTGAACTTGCCACTATTCGCCCAGTAGTACTTGCCGCTGTTGTAAGAGGAGTTGATATTGGCTCTACTGACGATGAAAAGGAGAACTTCATTCAAGCAATAATGGATCACCAAGAAAAATTGCACTTTGCATTGGGTCGTGGAAGAAAACGTGCATCAATTGGAGTTCATGACCTAAATACACTTCAACCACCATTTAGAGTGATAGGAGTGGATGGTGATTATTCATTCACACCGCTCACAATGGAAAAGGAGATGACAATTACTGAAATATTGAGTGACCATCCGAAGGGAATTGATTATGCTCACCTCATGGAAGGAATGGACAGATATCCAATTATTTTAGATTCAAATGATGAAGTAGTTTCATTTCCACCAATAATCAATGGATCACATACAACAGTTACCCACTCAACTAGTGAGTTTTTGATAGAAGTCACCGGTTGGGATCGCCGTGCTTGTGAGGCTTCTGTAATGTTAATTGCACTTCAATTAGCAGAGCATGGAGGTACAATTGAATCAGTGAAGATTGATGGCGCTGACCTTACTAGTGAAAATATTCCAAATGGAAAAGGAATAATTCACTCCGTGCCACAACGATTAGTAAATGGGCTCTTAGGTCGTAATTTTTCCGAGAATGAACTGACTTCTGCGATAAACCGTATGGGTGGAATCTATTCTGGAATGAGCCCTGCACCGGAAAACTCTCCTGTAACTCCACAACGAATGGCAGATGCTGCAGCGGGAGAACAAATGTTGAATTTTATTATGCCACGATGGAGATTTGACATTTTGCATCCGGTTGATTTGGTTGAAGAAATTGCTATTGGACATGGATATGAGGACTTAGGACAAGATGTTGCTAAAGCACCTTTGACCGCAATTCCACGTTCCGACAACCATATCAGGAGAAGAATTAGACAGTCACTGCAAGGTCTTGGATTAATGCAAATACAGTCACTCACTCTCTCGAATGACCGAGATCAATTTGAATTGATGAGGTGGAAGCAAAACGGAGAAGTCACTAGAATTACCAATCCAATTACAATTGATCATACATTATTGCGGCAATATATCTTGCCAGGATTATTTAGGTTATTAGCAAGTAATCGTCATCATGAATTACCTCAAGGCGTGTATGAATTAGGGACTGTAGTTCGAGGTCACAAGAATTGTGACCGTGTGGGTTTTTTAATGGCTGAAAAGGGCGGTGGTTTTGCTGCTGTTCGAGGGAGAATACAGGCAATGATGAGAGATTTAGGCGCAAGTGAATACAGTATTGAACCACTGCCTGAAGGTGAAGGCCCATGGTTATCTGGACGTTCTGCAAAAGTTATTATTGGAAATATGTGGGTCGGTTGTTTTGGAGAAATTGACCCTTCAGTATCAAATGAATTTGAATTAAAGGTACCAATCAATGGAGCGGAATTTGATGTTTCACTGCTTAATTCAGCACTGCCAGACCCCGTATAATAGAAATTATTTATTCAACTATAAGGGATATATGAGCCATTTTTGTTCTTTACATGCGGAGTTGCATCAAAACTTCCATCAGATTTTTTCTTGTAATGATAGCCATCTGTATGGTGAATCCAAGTAAATGCAGGAGTTTTTGGGACCTTTGGAGGGGCTGGCTTTGAGGGAAGAGTTGGGGGTTTTGCTTGAACTTGTTTAGGCGCCTCAGTTCTTGTACTAATCTCAGGAAGTTTTTGTGATGTTTTTACAGGTTCAGAAACATTAGATGCACCTTGACCATCTCCTGAAATTATTCCATCATACTGAGAGGATTGTTCTTCTGCTTTGCTGACTTCCGTCGCACCTCCGCCGAATAGTGCGAGGGCTGATTTGTAGTCATCAGAATTTTTATGAGTTTCATCAGCCAATGTTTGCTGACTAGCGCTTTCACCCATTTTGTACATTATTGGTGCCGGTGGTTCTTCTTCGAGTTGGTCCGGCTCCTTCTTTTTTCCAAATGGCCAAATTGGTGGCATGGTTCGGCCAAAACTACTTCTTTCAAGAACTATGCCATTGAGCATTCTTGAATAATTTCTAGAAATTTGCCAAAATACCACACACCATGAGCGACTGATTGAAGAACTATACGGCATGCAGTATGTTATGGGCAGATGGTTGGTACTTGCACTTTTCATCATACCTTGCCTATTTCCAATGGTCATCGCATCTGTTGATACACAATCAAGAGAAAGCAATGAGGTCATGTCTATTCATACTCCCTCTGAAGTAATTGTTCATAGAGGAGATTATTCTGAAGTGTTCTTCACAACCCATAATGTTGCTGATGAGGTTCAAATATTTACTGCAAATATTGAGAATGTTAGTTCCGGATTATCTGTAACTGGTTTACCATTAAACTATACATTGGTAGAGAATCATTTACAAGAACTCAAATTTAATGTTACTGCAGCAAGCAATTCTGCATATGGTTCTGCATTTATCACACTGAATATTACTACTGACATAGACTCCAGTTATGTGACTTCACAAATATTGGTGACAATTGCCCCTCAGAGTAACCTAAGTTTTGGAGTCAGTGGAGTTTCAAGTTTTACTGTTGAAGCCGGAACAAGAACTTCTGTCGCAGTTAACATAACAAATAATGCATTATTTGATGACAATATTACCTACGACATTTACTCTCCATCTTCATCATATAATTGGGGTTGGACAATGAATGAAACTATGGGAAATAATGCCTTTGAAACATTGGTTCCAGGTCAATTATCATATGTCTTTGTGTGGATTGATATTCCGGAAGTAATTGATGGTGCACCACTACAAGGTACAGGCCCACAATTTACTCTAAAGGCAGTATCGGGACTTGATAGAGATCTCATTCAATGGTCTTTTAATTTGATTTTTGATTCATTCCGTAATGCAAGTATTGACTTGGCCGAACCTGATTTAGAATTGGCACCAGGAGAAGATGGAAGATTGGAAATCACATTACGGAACACCGGAAACGTAGATAATAGAATGAATCTTACAATGCAAGCGATTGATGAAAACGGTGATACAATTATTGGTTTTTCTAAATCAGACCGCTTTGAAAATGCTGGTTGGACAGTCGCTCTATTCAATGGATTGGAAGATCAATTTCTCGCCCCTAATGAATCAAGAACGATAGAGATTGGTTTTCAATCACCATTAGAATATAGCGGCTCAATAAATGTCCGTTTCTTTGTATTTGCATTGGGCGCATACGAGCGAACATATTCAATTGATGTCGGAGCAGAAATTGTCAGAGAAAGAGCTGGTGAGGCCTCATTAAGTACCAGTGGATGTCAATATTTGCTACCACTTCAATCCTGCACTTCGACAATTACGGTTGCCAATTTGGGAAATGCAATAGACTATTATTCACTTGAAATATTGAACACTCCCGAATTTGTTGATACCAACATTCCAACCGCTGGTATTGAAATCGTAAATGGATTTGAAAATTCATTTGCAGATATCACTATTACTGCAAAAAATGATTCGGCTGCATTCGATAATGCTGATGTTGAAATTGCAGTGAATTTTCTCAACGGTGAACAAATACAAATAGTGAAAATTCCAGTTAAAATTGCTCCAGTAATCAATTGGTCATTCGAAGATGTTGTCGAGGAAATAGATTCCAAAGGACGGCTTTCAATAGCGATGACTTTGCGTAATAATGGTAATGCACTGGATGGATTGATAGTTCAATTGCAATCATCGCATTCAACCGATATGGCATTTATTCCACCATTCGCAGCAATTGTAGAAGAGGGGATTGAAAATCCAAGATCATTTGAAATTAATGATATTCCAGTTGGTGCGAATTTCACATTAAGGGCATGGGTGGAACTACCTTTGGAACAGCAAACAAATGGCACGATTTGGGTAAACACTACTATTCGCTCAAAATTTTCTCCCGAAATTGAATTTCTCCATACTTCTTCTTCAGAATATCTAGGTTTACCTTGGCAACCGGAAATTAAAGAAGACCAACCATTGATTGATTTTGCCACATTAATATCAACTACATGGGAAGTTCTCAAAGCTTGGTCATTTGTTATTATGGGAGTCTTTGTCGCAAGCATGATTCTTCTTAAGGCAAATACTGACCGCAATATTCGCAAGGCTGAAGAAGCGGTTAGAAATGAACTATTAGCACAAAAAAATAAGGCACCTGAACAGGCAAATGATTGGCTAGAAAAGTTTTCTCAGCCGAGTCAGCAACCTGAACTAGCGAGTTCATTACATGTTCAAAAGGAGCATTTTGAACAGGCCTTTTCAAGCCGTGCAGGAATTAGTCAACCAGCAACAGAACCTGTTGAGGTATCTCTTAGAGATGCTGCTAAAACAGTCTTGGAAACCCATGACACCTCAATTGCAAAGCATGGTGCTGATGCAATCCTAGAAGTGATACAAGAACAAGGAATTGCCACACCCCACACTGGCAATGAAACTTTGGAGATAAAACCAAATGAAACAAAATTAACAACAAGGCATGACCCTCAGCAAATCTTGAAAGAGTCACCATTAGGTCA
>Ga0206679_10001774_pt1 | contig 17700 bp, 15 predicted proteins | sample M110012015metaG_FD_155464 | JGI IMG/M metagenome (GOLD analysis project Ga0206679, IMG submission 155464) | Ammonia-oxidizing marine archaeal communities from Monterey Bay, California, United States - M1 100m 12015 | ecosystem: Environmental > Aquatic > Marine > Intertidal zone | place: USA... | reverse complement strand
ATACTCTCAAGGCTTTTCTAATCCCACAGCCATATGGGCTTGCGGTCTGGACGGGACTCGAACCCGCGACCCCCTGCGTGACAGGCAGGTATTCTAACCAACTGAACTACCAGACCATATTTTTAATCTTGCGATCTCTGACAACAGTCAGATTCAAAAATGTTCATTTCCTAAAAAGGAGATACAAAAGTAAGTTTATTTTTTCGATTGCAAAACACTTTTTTGAAAATCATTTGTAACATTTTACATATATTTAATTCTTAAACATGATGAACCACTATAAACTTATTGGCTCTATATTATTTCTTTTTGTATCCCTTTCAGCTTATACTCAGGAAATAGAGGTGCTTGAATATGCAAATCTTGTTGAAATTGAGGAATTAAACATTCTCAATACAGAGAAAAGAGAGTGTAACTTATCCCTGATGCCTAATGGAAGCACCTTGTATTTCATGTCCACGAGAAGTAAATCGGTACGCGATAATGAAGGTGATGGAGATATTTACCGCAGCGAGAATCTGGCTGACGGGAATTGGGGGACTCCGGAATTTTTATCACAAATTAATACGTATTACGGGGAAGATGAACCTTCCGTGTCCTATGACGGCGAGAAAATTTATTTTCAAAGCTGGAGAGCCAATTGGCAAAGTACTGGTGGGCCTTATTATGAAGCAAATCTCGTGAATGGCAAATTGAAGAATATAAGAGGGTTGGGAGGTGGAATCAATCAGTTTTTCAGAAGGGAATTTGCTGCTCATATGGGATACGCTACAGACGGAATGGCTGTATCTGCAGACGGAAATTTGTTTATTGTCGCATGCGGTTCCGATTATGAAGGAAATATGGACCTGTTTTATAGTGTTAAACAATTTGGTTCCTGGAGCTTTCCTGAGGTATTAGGAGTGAGTACGAGAGGAAACGAACGTTCTATATACATTTCGGCAGACAATAAAACGATTTATTTTTCATCTGATGGACATGGTGGTTTTGGTGGGTTGGATATTTTTAAGACGACCCTGGATGGATGGAAAACAGGTGCCATTGTAAATATCGGAAAACCCTTTAATACACGAAAAGATGATATGGGCTTTGTAATTTCTGGAGAAGGCAAGGCTGCTTTTTTTGTTCGTGATCTGGATATTTATTATGCCGATCTGAGTCAATTAAATGAAGAGATTAAGCCAAGCTCTTCCACTTTGATTTTTGGAACGGTTTCGATGAACAATGAGCCTGTACAAACTACTGTTGTTGTAAAGAGTGACGGAAAAATACTTGGAAAAACACAATCAGATGAGAGCGGAAAGTATGCCCTTACTTTAGCCCAGCTGACTGATGAAGCTGAGGTGTTTATTGAAGATGACAGCACAGAATTATTTGAAAATCATAGCATTAAACCCAAGCTGGATGCGAGATATGTGGAGTATGAAGTGAACTTTAGTGCAGAACAAAGACCCGAGCCAGAAATCACTAAGAAAGCAATAGTTGAAGAAATAAAAGAGCCAGAGGTAAATGCTGAAGCAGTCATCTACTTTGATTTTGACCAGCATGTCATTAAAGCCTCTGAAGAAAAGAAACTAAAAGAATTATTGAGCGCTATTTCCGACGGTTCTGTGGTTTTTGTAGATGGACACACAGATCATTTCGGTACCAATTCGTATAATGAAAAGCTATCAGAAAAAAGAGCAGATGTAATAAGGGACTGGTTTATCCAAAATTCAACAGCCCAAGTGAATCAAATTAAAAAATCCTTCAGGGGAGAATCCAAACCACTTAATACGGGCTCCTCTTCCGAAGAGCGAGCATTAAACCGAAGAGTTACGGTTAGAATTGAGAATAATTAGTTTCTCAGGATCTTTCCATATTTAACGATACTTTCAATTCTTTCCAGAGTTTTTCTTTCTCTGCATAGCTCAAGAAAAGCTTTTCTTTCGAGGTCAAGAAGATATTGCTCAGATACAACGGTATTTTCGGATAAATCTCCACCACACAGAACAAATCCGAGTTTTTCAGCAATAATACAATCATGCTCAGACATGTAGTTTCCTGACAGCATAGAGTTCGCACCAACATACACAATCCCAAGTCCTTCCTGACCAACAACTGTAATATTTTTTTCTCTCTTTGGGGGAACATAGCCCTTTTCAGCCAGCTCTAGACAGGCTGCTTTGGCTCTGGTGAGATGATGGGCTCTTGAAACGACTACTTCATCAATTCCTTCTCTTAAATAACCGTAATCAAATGCCTCGTAGGCTGAAAGAGATACTTTAGCCTGACCGACAGTTAAGAATCGATCTCGAAGCCTGTTGATTTTAATGTCACCCGCATGCAGCTCTTCCGAAAATCGTTTCGCAAATTCTTTGGTTCCACCACCACCTGGAATCAATCCGACACCAAATTCAACCAGACCCATATACAATTCTGCGTGCGCTACGACCTTATCGGCATGTAAGGCTATTTCACAACCACCTCCCAATGCCATGTTATGTGGAGCTACAATCACAGGGATATTGGAATAACGAATTCTCATTGTGGTATCCTGAAATGCTTTTACAGCAAAATTAAGTTCGTCAAAATCCTGATCCGCAGCCATCATAAATATCATACCCACGTTTGCTCCTGCAGAGAAATTTTGCCCCGTATTGGAAATAACCAGTCCAGTATACTCTTCTTCTGCGATATCTATGGCTTTATTTATACCCTGTAGAACACCTCCGCCTATGGTATTCATTTTGGTGTGAAATTCAAGATTCAGAATTCCGTCTCCAAGATGTACAAGTGTACAATCCGAATTTCCCCATACCTTGTTATCATCTCTTAAAGAATTGAGGTCCACAATGTCTTCTGTTCCTGGTATTATGAGATAGCCTTTCGAAGACATATCAAAATACATGCGTTTTCCATTCTCTGTTTTATAAAAGGAAGTCATCCCTGCAGCACGCATGTCTTCGATTGCCGAACCCATGGTTTTATTCGCGTCTTTTATGTATTTTACCCCTTGATCATATCCAAATAAATCCCACGATTCAAAAGGGCCTAATTCCCAGCCAAATCCAGCTTTTAGTGCATCATCAATTTTATAAAATTCATCTGAAATTTCAGGAATTCTATTGGATACATAGGCCAGAAGCCCACCAAATATTTTTCTGTAAAACTCACCTGCTTTATCCATACCCATTACCAGCATTTTGGTCCGTTGATTCAGGTCTTCAATAGGTTTTGCCATATCAAGCGTCGGAAACTTGACTTTTTTCTGTTCTTCGTATTCAAGCGTATCCAGATTCAAAGCCAGAATTTTTCTTTTTCCGTTTTCGTCCTTTTCCTTTTTGTAGAATCCCTGACCGGATTTTGAACCCAGCCAGTTGTTCTCTACCATTTTAGAGATATAGTCCGGAAGCTCAAACAGCTCTTTTTCCTCGTCATCAGGACAGTTTTGTTTGAGGCCATTTGCCACGTGGACAAGCGTATCCAGCCCTACCACATCACAAGTTCTAAAGGTGGCAGATTTGGGTCTGCCAATGACTGGTCCTGACAATTTATCTATTTCACTAACAGAAAAGCCCATTTCTCTTACCGCATGAAAAAGAGCCATAATGGAGAATACACCTACACGATTTGCTATAAATGCTGGCGTATCTTTACATAATACAGTTTTCTTGCCCAGTATTTTTGCCCCGTAATCCATTAAGAATTCAATGACATCAGGGTCCGTTTTTGGGGTAGGTATGATCTCTAATAGTTGAAGATATCTTGGCGGATTGAAAAAGTGTGTTCCACAAAAGTGCTTTTGAAAGTCTTCGCTCCTTCCATCCAGCATCAAGTGGATAGGTATACCAGATGTGTTAGATGAAATCAAAGTTCCTGGCGTTCTATGCTCTTCTACTTTTTCAAACAGCTGCTGCTTGATATCCAGTCTTTCGATAATGACCTCAATAACCCAGTCACAGTCCTTGATTTTATGAAGATCATCATCAAAGTTCCCAGTTTCAATTCTACTGGCAAACGACTTTAGGTAAATAGGCGAGGGGTTGGATTTAAGCGCAAATTGTAAAGAGGAGTTCACTATTCGATTTCGGACAGTTTTATCGTCCAGGCTGAGTCCTTTCTTCTTCTCTGCATCGTCCAGCTCTTTTGGACAGATGTCAAGCATCAAAACTTCACAGCCAATATTTGCGTAATGACAAGCGATGCGGGAGCCCATGACTCCTGATCCTAAAACAGCAACTTTTCTAATAAATCTTTTCATTTTTTTTATTTTAAGATTCCATATTTTTTTCGAGTTCTACTTCTTCAATGGCCAAATCTAAGGCATTCATGACATTAAAAAAGCCTTTAAGGTCTCGATCATTTAATTTTGAAGAAATTTTTTGGTTAAAGTCCAACAAGAAATTTTTAACCATTCTTCGACTTTCTACTCCTTTTGTAGTAAGAAAGACGTTGACCTTTCTTTTATCTCCTTTAAATTCTTTTCGTTCGATAAGCCCACTGCTTTCCATAGCATTAAGGGTGCGTGAAAGAGAGGTTGGTTCCATTCCCATTCTTGGTCCAAGCTGGGTGCTCAATGTCCCCGACTTTTCTACAATCATCAAAATAAACCCCACTGACATAGTTGTTCCATGCGCCATTGCCTTTTGGTTGTACATACGCGATACACGATGCCAGGAATGTCTAATTAGAAAGTCAAGAAAAATGATATCTTTTTTACTCATTGAGAGAGCAAATTTAGCAAAAAATACTATGCATGCATAAAATTACCAAACTATTTTTGACACGTAGACAGTACCCTTCATTGTGGCGACAAGCTCCTTATTTTGATTGTGCACATCGATATGGTATGTTCCGGTTTTATCTTCTCTGCTGATTTCTTTTGAAGTCGTGGTTAAATTTCCTTTTCAAATACCTTTTTAAGATGCGATATGGAGGTTTCAATGCTGTAGCATTGAACTCCGTGGCTATTGGCAGCGAAGGCGAGAGTAGAATCTGCAAGTGCATAAGAGATTCCTCCATGCGCAATTGAGAATCCATTAAGCATGTCCTTTTTAACAGTACAGGAGAGAGAGCAGCTTCCTAGAGCTATATGATTCACTTGAATTCCCAGCCACTGGCTGAATTCATCTTTATCCATCATCATGGCAATTATGTCCTTTGGCTGTTTCATTTCATATACACGATCCACGCCTCTTTACGCAATATGTTTTTAATATAATCTAATTCTATTTCGGCCTGGTCTCTATCACTTAATGAGCACCATGCCACTCTATATATCCCGTTGTGTTCAAGAACCTGCATCGTTTGATGAAATTCTTGTAATTCTTGAACTAAATTGTGGGCATTAATTTCATTTTCAAATGACCCAACAATAATGTGGAAATTCTTTTCCATATTATCTAATTCGTTAGTATTGTCTATTTCAATATATTCACTTTCAAGCACCTCTACGACCATAGTATCATCATGAAATTCTTCTATCAATATTTCTTCCGTTTGTTCAGATGATTCTCCCTCTGTTTGGGAATCACTTTCAATAGTCTGAGCTATAATTTTCTTTTTTGGATCTGGATTATCCTGACAAGTATGAAAAATGAAAGGAATAGAGCCTCCTAAAACTAAAAGTACAATGAGTAAAGGAATCCAGCGTTTTTTTTTCTTTTTATCAAATTCGACCTTCTCAAGTATAGCTTGCTTTTTTTCAGGTTTGACATAATACAAGGGTCGCTTCTTTAAATCATCTTTTGATCTTAATTTTTCAGAATAATTACCTGAATCATGTGTATTATCTGGACCTTTATTCGTCATGCTTAAAACATTTCATTAAAATTAAAACACTGATCCAAACGCACCCCTTTCTCCGTGTTTTTTAGTGTACAGCATTCGTTCACCGAATCATGCTCCATAAATAAAACAAATTCATTTTGTTCAGCCACGCAAAGAAATTCACCTTTTTCCTTTAATGTGATCAATGGTCTTGTATCGTAGCCCATGACATAGGGTATAGGTATATGACCAACACTTGGAAGGAGATCTGCCATAAAAACCACTGTTTTACCCTTATAATGTATATGAGGAATCATCATATTTTCTGTATGTCCGTCCACAAAAAGTACATCAAAATTAGAAAACACATCCTTTGTAAGCTGATTTTTCTTTTCAATGAACTGGAGCTGACCGCTTTCCTGAATGGGTATAATGTTTTCTTTTAGGAAGGATGCTTTTTCCCTTCCATTTGGGTTTGTTGCCCATTCCCAATGGCTCTTTGTACTCCAGTATGTTGCATTCTTGAAATTAGGTCGATATCCGTTCTTTTGTGCATCCCAGACTACAGCTCCACCGCAATGATCAAAATGTAAGTGGGTAAGAAATACATCGGTAATATCGTCTTTAGAAAACCCAAGAGAATGTAAGTTTTTATCTAGTGAATCATCTCCATGCAAATAATAATGAGAAAAGAACTTCTCAGATTGTTTATCACCCATGCCCGTATCAATGAGCATTAGTCGATTACCATCTTCTATTAGAAGGCTTCTTAAGGCCCATGAGCACATGTTGTTTTCATCTGCTGGGTTCGTTCTGGACCATAGGCTCTTTGGAACTACTCCAAACATAGCTCCACCATCCAGTTTAAAGTATCCGGTATTTAAAACGTGTAATTTCATGAATTTAAGTTATAGAATAATCCTCAAAGTCTTCCGTCATTTCCTGATCTACCATTTTGGTAACAGATATAGGAATGTAATCTACGGAAACATTTGTTTTATCCAATCCAAAATCTTCAGCGGGTTTGAGCCCAGTACTTTTCACAAAGCGATAGGCTTTAATACAAATATTTTGAAACCAGGTGAGGTCATTATCTACCGAAACTCTGGAGTTAATCACTACAAATCTAAAGTCTACTTCGTCTATAGTTCCCCTAACAGAATCAAAAATACTCTCCCCGGACAGCTCATTCTTTTCCACCATTTTCCCCTGTATCTTTCTCATCATATACTCAATGTGATGCTCTTCCTTAAATCCAAGCTGAAGGCTGACATAGTAACATGATTTATCAATGACCTCATTGACGGTATAATGTACTCCCCAGGGTTCATTCTGAATATCCAGATGCAGGAACCAAATGACATCGGCTTTTCGAGGCCTTTTCTTAAACAAAGAATGATAAACTGTGGCATCAAGCTTATTTGGGGAATTACTTCTTGTTGGAAACACCAAGTTTGTAGCTTCAAACGGTATTTTTGGGTCATTCTTAACTGCATCGATGAGCTTGGTGATTCTCTTCATAGGTACATATTCAGTAATGCTTGTTCGAAGAATTCGGGCTTTATTGTATAGAAATAGAAGTGTAAAGAATGTAATTGCCAGTATGAGGGTAAACCACCCACCAGAAACTACTTTACCAAGATTTGATAATAGGAATATACATTCAATGCCAATGAATACGACAAAAATGCTCATATAGAAGATCTTTGCCTTTGGATACTTCACAAGGAGAAGGAATCCAAGAAGTATCGATGTCATTAACATATCAATTGTAATTGCCAATCCATAGGTATCTTCCATGGCACTTGATTTTCGGAAAATGAATATCACAAGTAAACATCCAAACATCAAAAACCAATTGATAAAAGGAATATAAATTTGGCCTTTATTATCTGTTGGATATTTCACTTTTAAATTGGTCCAAAGCTTTAATTTGATGGCTTCGTTCATTAAGGTGAAAACTCCCGTTATTAAGGCCTGCGAAGCAATAATTGTCGCTGAGGTAGCAATTATTATGGCGAAAGGAATTATGGCATCTGGCACCATGGAGTAAAATACAGTTTCACTTCCTGCTAAACCAAATCCAGGAGATAGGCACAGAGCCGCTTGCCCCATGTAATTTATTACCAAGAGTGTGGATACGAAGCCCCAGCTTACCCGAATATTCCCTTTTCCACAGTGTCCAAGGTCCGAATACAAGGCTTCAGCTCCAGTCGTACAAAGAAATACAGATCCAAGTATCCAGAACCCACCATCAATATTTGTCACTAAATTGATTGCCCACCATGGATTAAGCGCTTTAAGAACAGTAGGGTTATCAATAATTTGCATTGCACCCAGGTATCCCAAAAAAGAGAACCAGACGACCATAAATGGCCCAAAAAACTTTCCAATTGCCATGGTTCCGAATTGCTGAGCGGCGAACAGCAGGACTATAATTCCAACGATTATGGGTATTACAGGGAGGTTAGGATAGATGTTGTTTACCCCCTCAACTGCGGAAGAAATTGAAATTGCCGGTGTAATGAACCCATCTGCAATCAGTGTGGAGCAGCCAATAAGAGCCGGTATTATAATCCACCTGAAGCGTTTTTCCTTAAGCAAGGCGAAGAGGGCAAATATTCCTCCTTCCCCTTTGTTGTCTGCATTAAGGGCGAAATAAATGTACTTAAAGGTGGCAATAAGAAGCAGTGTCCAGATTACACAGGATAATCCGCCTAGAATAAACGCTTCGCTTATATTTTTACCTCCATCAGTGATGGCCTGAAATACATACAAAGGAGAAGTCCCAATGTCACCAAATACAATCCCCGTACTAATTAAAATTCCGGCGAAAGATATTTTACTTACGTTCGTATCGCTCATTAACTTTGATTACAACAAAAATATATCAAATTTTTCACAATTAATGAGATTAAATCATTCAAATGTAAAATGAAATTTACCCTTATATTTGCAAGAATTAATGCCCACGTGGTGAAATTGGTAGACACGCCATCTTGAGGGGGTGGTGCCGTAAGGTGTGCTGGTTCGAATCCAGTCGTGGGCACAAAGTAAGTTACAAAACAGCAAAGTATTTTTGTGACGTTTATTTATATTTTAATTATTTAAAAATGAGGTATTTAAATCTATTTATATTTAGTGTTAGTTTATTATTAATGTCTGCCTGCTCAAGTGATGTGGATGAGGTTTTGAATGTGAAAATAGATGAAGGTGATGGTCAGGCCAATGAGGATCAATCTTTGACTAATCCCAAGAAAATAGAGAACCAGCCATTATCCAATGAGGAAGTTGAAAAAATTAAAACAGATGGGGAAGCTTTTCTTGCAGCTAACAAAAAAAGAAAGGGAGTGAAGACAACAGCTTCTGGTTTACAGTATGAAGTCATGCGTGAAGGATTTGGAGCCAAGCCAGGACTAACATCGCGGGTTAAGGTCCACTATCATGGTACCACTCCTGACGGTGAGGTATTTGATAGCTCCGTGGATCGAGGACAACCGGCAGAATTTGGATTAAACCAGGTTATTAAGGGATGGACAGAAGGATTACAGCTCATGTCAGGAGGGTCTAAATTCAAGTTCTTTATTCCTCAGGAATTGGCTTATGGTGCAAATCCTCAGCCAGGTAGTATCATAAAACCATTTATGCCCCTGGTTTTTGAAGTGGAGCTTTTGGAAATTCTCGATGGTCCGGCTAAGGGAAATGAGCCCACCACAAAAACCACCATGAAATTTGATAGGATGGCACATGATTATGGTAAAATAAAAGTAGATACGGACAACAAAACCTCTTTCACGGTTACCAATACGGGGAAAAACCCTTTAATTATCGAAACAGTTAAAGCCACTTGTGGCTGTACGACACCAAAAAAACCAGAAAAACCAATTATGCCGGGAGAAAGTGACAAAATTGAAGTGGTCTTTCACCCTAAGGAAAACCAGCTCGATAAGCAAAAAAAGACAGTTCGGGTAATAGCAAATACTGAACCCTCAGAAACGGTGTTAACTATCAGTGCATTTGTAGAAAAGAAATAAACTTTTTATTCTTCTTCAAAATAATTAAGGTCTTTACCAAAGGTCTCTTTAAGCTGACTTAGGCTATACAAGGCGAGTAAAATAAATACCATTCCGACGATATAGGCAGACCAGGCGTCTCCGAAATTCAAGGCCATAAGAATACCGAATCCAAGCATAATAAGATTGACTGAGCCCCTTACAAAATTGGGTATGGTGTTGGCCGTTGTAGAGCGAATATTTGTACCAAACTGCTCTGCAGCAATAGAAACGAAAATCGCCCAATAGCCTGTTGCTGTTCCCAGAAGAAAGCAAACAATATAGTACATCTCAGCTGATATTCCCTCCATGAAAAACAGAAATGAAGTCACTAATATCAAGGTAAAAATCAAATAAATCGCAACCACTTTTTTTCTACTTCTTAATAACTGACTCAATAATCCCGAAACAAGATCTCCAAAAGACAATCCTATATATGTATACATCACAGCTGTCCCGTTCTGAATATTTTCTATACCCAGAAGAGGAGCGAAGTTGTCTTTCGAATTCATAACCAATAAACCAACGACGTACCAGATAGGGATACCAATAATAATACAATGCAGATATTTAATCAGATTGGCCTTATTGAGGAAAATGATTTTAAGATTACCTTTTGAAACCTGCTGATTATCAGACATTTTTTCGAAATAGGTAGATTCGATGGTTCCCACGCGTAACAGCAATAAAAACAGGCCCAGACAACCACCGACAATATAGGTAACCTGCCAGTTTGCCAATTGAATTCCAGCTATTGAATTAATGAAATTTCCAATGACCTCGCCTTCGGAACCGACAAGAGAGGCCACGACCGCACCCAGTGCACCGAAAACTACAATGATCATGGTTCCGTATCCACGTTTTTCTTTGGACATCATTTCTGAAACCAGAGTAATTCCGGCACCAAGCTCTCCGGCCAATCCTATTCCAGCAATTACCCTGACAATTGCGTAGCTTGTAACGTCTGTAACAAAGGCATTAATCAGGTTGGCAATAGAGTAGAGAAGAATGGAACCAAAAAGCACTTTAATTCGACCTTTTTTGTCTCCTAAGACTCCCCATAACAGGCCACCAATGAGCATCCCCATCATTTGCATATTAAACAAAAACTTTCCTGTAGATGCCTGTTGTTCAGCAGAATATCCACTCATAATTTGACTAAGACTTTCAGCTTTTACTACACCGAATAAAACTAAGTCGTAGATATCTACAAAGTAACCAAGAGCCGCTACAATAATTAAAAGGATGACTTTCCTGTCTGGTAAATTGCTTTTTGGATTCATGAAGCGAAATTATAATTTTTAATGAAATAAATTTCTTATCCATTCTCTAAAGAAATTATTCTCCTTACTTTTATTTAAAGTATTTGATTATGATTCATAATTTGTCTGAAGAAGCATCTATTTTAAGTCATTATGTGGCAGAGATTAGAGATGTAAATATACAGAAGGATCCTATGAGATTTCGCACCAACCTGGAAAGGATTGCAGAAATATTGGGATATGAAGTTTCAAAAAAAATGAACTATGCTCCGGTGGAAATCCAAACACCTCTGGGCATATCGGAGGAACATCGTTTAGTTGAAGATCCAGTTTTAATTACCATTTTAAGAGCTGGCCTGGCAATGCATAACGGCTTGCTTAGGACCTTTGATCGCTGTGATAGCGCCTTTGTATCTGCGTTTCGGGAGCATTCTTCTCCAGAAGAATTTGAAATTCATGTGGAATATCTTGCCGCTCCAAATTTGGATAATCGAGTATGGATTATTTCTGACCCCATGCTGGCTACAGGAAATTCTATGATCAATGTATATCAAGCTCTGTTAAAGTATGGAAAACCTAAAAAAGTGTATATCATTACGGCAATATCCACACCTCAGGCTGTTGAGCTGGTAAAAAAGCATTTGCCTTCCAATGCGGAAATATGGACGGCTGCCATTGACACCGAGCTGACGGCTGAATCGTATATTGTACCTGGATTAGGTGATGCAGGTGATTTGGCATTTGGGGTAAAAGTATAATCGTGAACTGGGGAGCTTATAGTGCGTTATTTTCTTTAGCAACATTTAAATTTATGTTTGCTGCTTTTCCGGGCCCTGCTTTGGACTTGTCTTTTATTGAAACATTTTTGTGTGTTTTTTCTGGTGGTACTGTAAGCGCTGCAGTCTTTTATTTCTCTAGTGACTTTTTTATGCTTCGGGCTTCGCAAAAAAGAATTAAAAAAATGAAAAAGTTAGGGGAAGAAGGTAAGCCAGTCAAAAAATTCACCTTCATGAATAAGTTTATTGTACGTTGTAAGAGTAAATTCGGATTATATGTCATCTGCTTTTGGGCTCCGTTCTTTCTATCCGTTCCATTGGGAAGTATAGTCGTTGCTAAATTTTATGGTAAACTGAAAATGACATATCTGTACATTACCCTCGGTATGTTCATTAATGCCTGCATTACTACTTTTTTGGCCTATGTCATTTTCTGATAAACATATTTTCTTTGATCTGGACCGTACACTCTGGGATTTTGACAGGAATTCTGAAAATGCATTGAAACTCATTATTGAAGCAGAAAATTTAAGGTCTGTTTTCGGATCATTTGAGCGCTTCCATAGAGCTTATGTTAAGAATAATAAGCGATTATGGGGAGAATATGGAAAGGGGAAGCTACAAAAAGAAGTACTGCGTTACGAGAGGTTTAATACAACACTCAAGCAGTTTGGGACCAATGATATAGAACTGGCAAAAAAAATGGGAGATGCCTATGTGGAAATATCTCCCAGACAAAAGATCCTTTTCCCAAATACGATACCTGTACTACAGGAATTGACCAAAATCGGTTTCCAGCTCCATATTATAACTAATGGATTTGTGGAGGTTCAATATATCAAGCTTGAAAACTGCGGACTACGAGATTTCTTTGATGTAATTGTTTGCTCAGAAGTAGTGGGCAAAAATAAACCTGCTATGGCCATTTATAACTATGCCCTGGAAAAAGCAGCTTGTCCTTCAAATGATGCCCTAATGATAGGTGATGATTTTGTGGCGGATGTATCTGGGGCCTTAAATGCCGGATTACAGGCCGTATTATTTGATCCTTTCATGGAGTCAAAGGAGCACTATCCACATACCATAAATGATCTTAAGGAGTTTCCCGAAATTGCTGTACGCCTATTGCGATAACAGTTGGTAATTACAGATTTTCCTGTCTCATTTTTTCGTACAAAATAATTCCTGTAGCTACACCAACATTTAAAGAGGCTATTTCCCCGTGCATTGGTATTTTGGTTCGTACATCAGATAAATTGATCAGATCAGAAGTAATTCCATTTTCTTCCGAGCCCATTATTATCGCTATAGATCCCCTCAAATTAATTTCATGAAGCGGTAGCGCTGATTTTTCCGTGCATGCAATGAGTCGAATACCCGATTGCTGAATATAGAACAGCGTGTTTTTCAGGTCATCTGTTTTGCATACTGGAATACGGCTTAATGCTCCTGAAGACGTTCTTACGGCATCAGAGGTCACAAGCGCAGATCCCCTGGAAGGAATTAGAATGGCATCAACACCCTGACATTCGGCTGATCTGGCAATAGCCCCGAAATTTCGAACATCAGTTATTCTGTCCAAAACAAGAATACATATATTTTTTTCCTTTTCAGACCAGTCATCCACTATTGATTCTAAATTTTGATACTCGATAGGAGTTACATAAGCAACAACACCCTGATGGTTCCCTGAGGTCAATCTGTTTAATTTCTGAACCGGAACATATTGGATATTGTAGTCCTGATCCGCAAGCACCTCTTTGAGCTCGTGGAAGTGTTCTTTATCAATACCTTTTTGAATTAATATTTTATTTAGCTCCTGCTGGGATTTAACGGCCTCAATAACCGGGTGAATCCCGAAGATGATATCTTTCTTTTCTTTTCTTGGATATTTATCTCTCTTCTCTTCCATCTAGTTGAATTTATAGTCAATTTGAACATTATTTTTTAAAGTCAGCTCGACAGGACAGCTGCGGGCTATTTTTATAATTTTATGGAGTGTTTGTTCATCCCAGTTATTATCTGAAATTTTCATTGCTATGGAAATCTTATCTACTTTTCTGGGATTAGATCCCATAAACTTGCTGACCCTTGCCTGGCAATGATTAAAACGAATATTGTTCTTGCTGCAGTAAATGCCAATTATAGTAATGGCACAGGAAGCGAGAGATGTAGCTAAGATGTCAGTGGGAGAAAATGCCTCTCCTTTGCCATTATTGTCAGTAGGGGCATCGCTTATAATGGTCTCTCCTGATTTTAAATGGGTACAGGCCGTTCTTAGCTTTCCAAGATAGTTTACCTCTGAAATGAGCATTCTTCTTTTTTTAGGCGAAAGTACTACAATTCAAGGCATTCTATGTCAATTACAAGGAAAAATGATAAGGCAATAGTTTTACTTATCTTTATGGTCCAATTTAATTCGTACTATGAAATATTTTCTAACGTTTATCTCGCTTTTTCTTTTTACTATTCAAGGAAATAGCCAAATAGAGAAAAAGTATACTGCTGATGCAAATTCACCGGTTTGGGTTCATCTGATGTATGATGACGCTTCGGATCCTGCAAAGGTGATTGAAGCTCACGATTCCTATTATACATTGCATACTAAGGTGAAAAATGAGCATACACAGTATTACAAAAGGTGGCTGCGCTCATTTTCAAGAAGTGTAGCTTTCGACAGAACATCACCAGCGGACAGAAACTACCTGAAAAAATCAAAAGCTTTAAGGAATGAAAAGGACGTAAATTCAGAATGGTCCTGCATAGGTCCCTATGATTTTGACATTGATGCGGCAAGCAGAAGCTATGCTCCGGGTGCTGCCCACGTGTATACAGTAAAACGTTGTTTGAGCGATCCAAATGTGATGTATGCGGGAACAGCAACTGCAGGCATGTGGAAATCTATTGATGCTGGTTTGACATGGAGCTTAACGACCAGAGATTTGGTCTTAAACGGAATTTTTGCCATTGAAATTGACCACAGCAACCCGGATATTGCCTATTTTGAAAGTAGAGGAGAGCTGCATAAAACGACGGACGGCGGAGTAAATTGGTCTGTAATTGGAGATGCAGCATTTCAATCCCAATCTCATGGGGTGAAAGACATTGTGATGTCACCAGATAACTCGAACGTTATATATTTGACTTCTAACAATGGCTTCTACAGAACGACAGATGGTGGAGACAACTGGACTGAAATCATGTCAGGAGAATTTCAGGAGATCGAGCTGAATCCTGCAAATCCAAATATGATCTACACCATCAAGGTCATAGGCGATTATACGGAATTTCACAAAAGCACCGATGGTGGATTAACTTTTACTGCTCAAAATAACGGATGGCCGAGTCCACAGCAGGCGGGTGATCATCAAAGAAGAGTTGAAATTGCGGTAACTCCAGCTGATCCAAGCTTGGTTTATGCGAATGCAACAGGTTCTGCAAATGGAGGTAGTGGAACTTATGGAATTTATGTTTCTCAGGATGAAGGAGCATCATGGACATTTACATGCTGTGGTTCGCAACCTGCTGGTCCGCCTTCACTTACGAATATTAATATGATGGGATGGGACAAGGAAGGTGAAGACGATGGAGGTCAGTATTATTATGATGTGGGACTGGCAGTTGATCCTGTGAATCCTCTAAAATTGCATTTGGGAGGTGTTAATCACTGGGTTTCTGAAGATGGAGGAGTAACATGGGTATGTCCTGCCAAATGGTCTGAACCCGCTTTAGATGAGTATGTTCATGCGGATATTCACGATATTCGATTTTTTGGAACTGAATTATGGATTGCCTGCGATGGCGGAATATTTCAGTCAACAGATGGAGGTGCACATATCGACAAGTCTATGGTCGGAATAGAAGGAACTGATTTCTGGGGTTTTGGTGCAAGTCCTCAATCAGATGTGATGCTTGGTGGCTGTTATCATAATGGTACACTTCTAAAGGATAACAGCACTTATATCAATGACTGGATCTGTACTGGTGGTGGAGATGGAGTAAGGGGATTTGTCAATTTCGGGGATGACAGGATCGCCTATGACGACTATGAAGGAAGAATTTTATCTGGAGACAGAACTGTAAATATCAATGGCTTTCAATTTGACTCTTTGCCTAATGGATCTTATATTTTTGGAGAATCATCGACACTGGAATGGGATCCAAGAAATTACAAGCACATCTATCTGGGAAGAGGAATGAATCTGCTAAAGACTGAGGACAATGGACTGACTTATGAACTGGTGTATGCATTTCCTGGCAGAGTTATGAATATTGAGATCTCCCGGGCAAATATTGATGTCATGTATCTAGTGACTTATGAAAGCTGGTGGGGAGATAAAAAAATATGGAGAACAGATGACGCGGGAGCCTCCTGGTCGGATATTACACCGCCATCATCATTATTGAATGGCGAAGAATGGGTTCCCTTTGATATTGCAGTGAGTGCCAGTGATGAAAACGTGATCTGGGCGGCAAGAACCTCCCAATATGGAAGCACCAATCTTAATGGAAGAATGGTATTTAAATCAACGAATGGTGGCTCAAGCTGGACCAATTATACCAGTGCTTCACTGGACGGAGAAGTAATTACGAATATTGAGCATCAGAAAGGAACTGATGGAGGGGTGTATATTGGCACAAGGCGTACAGTGTACTACAGAAACAATTCGCTGGGTGAATGGGCGCTGTTCAACAACAAACTTCCGCTGAGCAGTACGTCCACCAAATTGGTCATTAAATATCAAGACCGACTTCTCCGCAATGGAACAAACAGAAGTGTATATGAGGTGGAATTATACGAGAATTCAGCTCCAATGGCACAAATTGCGGCGGATAAATTCAAAGTGACCTGTCTGGACAATTCAGTTCAGTTTGTGGATCATTCGGTTCTTTCAAGCGACAATCCAATTTGGTTGTGGAGCTTTCCTGGAGGGACTCCAGCTGTTTCTAATGATCAGAATCCAGTTGTACAGTATGATACTCCGGGCTTTTACGATGTGACACTTACAGTTACGGATGATTATGGTACCAGTACCCAGAGCTATACTGCTTTCATTGAATATGAAGAAAATGTGGCACCTCTCGATGTTATTGAAGATTTTGAGATGGGTATTACGGAATTCTGGACACAATACAATGCGAACAATTCATACGGATGGACTCCGTTCTCTACAGACTTTGGTCCCAATTGTACGCCGACAAACTGTGTAATGATAGACCACTTCTCAATCAATCAGGTAGGGGATGAAGCAGAGCTGATCAGTCCTAAAATTGACCTTACTACAGCGCTAAGTGCTTCTCTGGAATTTGATTATGCGTATACGAAGTGGGGAGGGTCCTACGAAGATGGATTTCGAATTGATGCCAGCTCAGATTGTTGGGATACCTATGACACCTTGTTTTATGCCTATGGGGATGATTTAATTACAGTGCCAAGTACAAATGCAGAGTGGTACCCTGAAGATTGTGCCGATTGGGCCGTTAATAACTACATAGATCTGCTCCCTTATCTGGGACAGAACATAGCCCTTCGATTTGTCGGAATCAATGGTTGGGGAAACAACTTTTTTATGGATAACATCAATGTAAGCGGACAAATGAGTCAAGTAAATAACACCGATATGCAGTTCTCCGTTTATCCGAATCCAAATAAGGGAACTTTTACAATCCGTCATGAGCTTTCAAATCCAGTGGTTTCTATTTTATCGATGGATGGACGTGTAGTTTGGTCAGATATGCTTAAGTCTTCCAAAGAAACTATTCAGCTAAAAGTAAGTCCTGGGGTTTATTTGGTGCAAGTGTATGACGGCCTGAATACCCGCTTGAAAAAGATGACAATCGAATAGTAAAACCATGCTG
>Ga0206679_10001770_pt1 | contig 17730 bp, 18 predicted proteins | sample M110012015metaG_FD_155464 | JGI IMG/M metagenome (GOLD analysis project Ga0206679, IMG submission 155464) | Ammonia-oxidizing marine archaeal communities from Monterey Bay, California, United States - M1 100m 12015 | ecosystem: Environmental > Aquatic > Marine > Intertidal zone | place: USA... | reverse complement strand
TCAAAGTGTAAGCACACATTTGCAGGCGGTGCCTGGGAACCATTTACACGTGCTTCCGATGCAAATAGTCGTATTCTTCGACGCTCTGTTGAAGGTGCAACTACTGCTGATATGGCTTACATCGCACAACAAGCGGCTCTTGATTACGAGCGCCGTCTTGCTAAGGGCGAACTTGACGAAGAGGAGTGATCTCTACCCTACGGGGTTACGGCAGGTGGATTTATGGCACCATCTTGGAAACTGATATTGACTGTTGAGTCACGTAGTTTACAAGAAACTCAAGCCTTGGCCGATTGTTTGACTACCGATGAGGAAACTACCTTCACGGAAGATGGAATGAAGTTCTCCTTTGAATTAGATAATCTAGTTGCAAAGGATCTTAGAGCAATGTGGAATACTAGAATTAGAGGTCTAATCGCTGTTGATAATGTTCTCAAAGTAATTAACGAGCATTCATCAACCCCAAGCGTCTGAGAGAATATGGTGAGAGCAATGGAGGCAATGGAACAACTTCAGATGGTCGTCAATAATATGCAGGCTGCTCGTAGTCAAGTCGCTTCACTAAATGCACAAGTTCAAGAATTGGAAATGACTATTATTGCAGTTAATGACCAACCAAGCGAACTCGCCCTACACAAACAATTGAGTGGTGTACTTATTGAAGTCGCAGATAGAGATTCGTTGGTAAGCGAATTGGAGACGAACTTGACAACTCTGAAAGGACATCTTCTAAGATTTTCCGAAAGAGAAAAGCAGTTGGTAGAAACTTATCAAGAACTCAAGAAAGTCCTAGAGGGAGAGTCGTGAGTAAAGATAGTCAATCCAAAGCGGAACAATTGGTTGCGCTTCATGAGTGGTTGAATGATGCTTGTTCTCGCGGTGCTGTACCAGTATTAACCGGAAAAAATGGTGATATGGATACAATTGGTTCCGCTATTGCCCTTTCATCCATTAACTCAAACATGATGGCTGGTGGACTGCATTTAGGAAGAGTTGCCAAAAAAATGGTTACGAAATTACAGGCACCATTTAGAAAAATGTCTGCTCAAAACCCTGCTTGGCCGGTAAATATGGGAGGCATTGTTGTAGTCGATGCTGCATCACAAGGACAAGTTGGAATAGAATTACCAGAAGGTGTTCCTCTATGTATTTTGGATCATCATTCTACCACTGATTGGCAATTGAATGAATCTGATATTAATCTACAATGGAATGTTAGAGCTACTACACAAATAGTCAGTGATTACCTGCACCAATTCCATTCAGAGTCACTAACTACTCCTGTACGAAAAATGCTTCTAGCAGGATTGATTACCGACACTGCAAGATTCAAACACGCTGATTCAGGCGCTTTTCAAACTGCAGTTGACATTCTTGCCGATGAATCAATTGATTATGCTTCTTTCTTGCAATTTGTTGAAACTGAAATTACTACTCCAAGTGAGCGAGGCTCACTAATTCGTGGGTTATCTCGTTGTAATAGTATTGAGGCGGGTCCATGGAATCTAGTTCACACTAATTCGGGAATATTAGAAGGAAGATTAGCAAGCCTAATTTTGGGAACTGGTGCAGAAGTATCCTTAGTTTCAAGATTCCGTGATGGCACTACACGCCTTACGGCTAGAGCACCGAGATCTAGCACAGAACTTGGTGTTCATTTAGGAAATATTATGCAAAAAGTTGCCGAGCAAATTGGTGGTGAAGGTGGAGGCCATGATGGTGCTGCTGGATGGAGTGGTAAATCTGATATTGTTCGCGCTGAAACTGCATTTATTTCTCACCTAACTCAGACAAAACGTATGGAGGATTGAAAATGAGTGATATTACTGTTTCTCAAGCACCTGGGCACTATATCTCAAAATGGAGGAAACAGGGACCTGTTGACTTAGAAACCGCAACTATTTGGCGGAATGATATGGGCTTTGATAATTGGTTAAATATTGCTGAGGCTGCGTTATTCTTGGATGCGGCAGAATTGATAGAATTAATCACTCCTCAACTAACTCCAGCACAAGAAGCAACCTTTGCATTGGTTAGACGACGTATGTTAGGAGATACTCACTTACTGCAATCTATTGAAGAAGCGATAACAATTTGCCAAACTGCAGAAACCCGTGACTTGGTATTAGAAGGCCGACTAAGGATGGAAAAGGGATTAGTTTGTTTTGAAATGGGTGATGTTGAGACTGCTAAAGACGATTTGGATTGGGCTGAAGTAAGATTGAAGAGCGTTGCAAAGGCTGGTAGAGAGCATGATTTATCGCTTCTCAATAAAGCTGCATTCCATATGGCACTTGGACAGAATTTGATGGCTTTACAAGTGTATGGAGACATTTCCAGAAGTGGGGGGCATGCCCATGAAACAATTGCAATTTCTCGCTTAGGTGCAAGCAGAATAAAAGCATCCATTGGTCAAATGTTCGATGCTGCTCGTCATGCTTGGAATGCACATGAACATGCGATAATTGCACAGCAGATTGGTATGGCACTTGAAGCAGGTTCGCTGTTTCTTGAATTATCTCTTGCAAATCAAAAAGAGGGTGCTGAAAGGATGGCAATTCAAGTTGATAATGCAAAACCGATAGATCTTGATGAAGAAGCTCCGGTTTTAGAAGTCAATCCTTTAGATATTGAAGGTGTATTCAATTGGTGTATTGATAACTTACCAGAAGAGACTCTTGGAGAAGATAGACCAGATATTCGTGCACTAATTTCTATTGCTGTAAAACTTGACAAGATTCCTGATGTTGAATTATTTAGTAAAATATTAGATGAACCAAAATCTGTTGAGGACCCAATATTAGCGGCTATTTGTCATGCAATATGCCTAGATGAGAATAATAAAAACAAGTGGTCATCTCGACTTGCTGAATTAACACTACTCGCTGAGTAAGATAATCTATTCTATAGAGAAGAAGCCCACGTAGATAATTCTTCAAATTCTTGAACTGTCCACTGTATTACAGGTGGTGTATTTTCCCACCATTTTACTCGTTGTACATTTTTGTCTTTTACATTCCAAGATTCCTGTAACTTTTCATCAACTAATACATGTCCCACCCAACCATTCGGATAATAATCATAATTCCATGACATTAATTGTCCGCTCAATCCAGTTTCCTCTAGCAATTCTCGCATTAATGCTTCCTCGGCTGTTTCTCCCTGCTCCAAATGTCCACCAGGTATTTCCCAACCTCTATTTGGATGTTCAACAAATAAAACACTACCACCAAGTCCCATTTTGGTAATAGGATCACCTTTCTTAGTCACCCAAGCCAAAACAAAAGTAGGCCTAAGTACACCGTTCTCCACATCCGGACAACCCATATTTCCACCTCAGAATTGCTGTTGTGCCTTGTCAAGCCATTCTGCTGCCCAGTTCTCTCCACTGGCCACAAGTCTTCTAGCAAGGAAGAATGCCTCACTAGCATTTCCAGAATCTAATAATTCTCGCAACTTTTTCAAGTCTGGATGCTCGCTCTCAATAACCTCTGTCTCAACTGCAGGCATGGTATCTTGCTTGGAAGCACTTTGAGTAGAATCCTTGGATATTCTTTTAGATAGTGATTCCATTTGCTGTAAGAATGTTGAGCGCTTGTTAATATCTGGTCCAGACCAAGGTTGCTTTTCTTCTCCATCCATCGCACCTTTGAGACGAGAAAGAAAATCATCTCTTGGAGATTGATGAGGCAATATTGTTTGTACATGGTCGTAACAAGACCATGCTTCATCGATCTCCCCCCTCCTCTCATGCAATCTACCTAATTCCATCCATAACTCATGGTTATTTGGACGATGGGCTAACAAGTGTCGAGACAATTCAATGAATAGTTCAGTATGTCCATATTCTCTCAATCTCTCTAATCTCCTTCCATAGATGATATTGGCTCTTTGGTCACTAAAATCTAATCTCCTACAACGTTGTGCAAATTCAAGAATCCTTTGCTCAACTATTTCCGGTTGCTTTTCTTGATCGGTAGAAATTACTTCCCACCATAAATCCGGATCTAACGGGTCTCGAGTAAATGCTGCTACTAGTAATTCAACTCCAACTAATAGAAAATCAATGTCTTTCAATTGTTCTACTAATTCGGGGTCACGTCCAAGAATAATGAAAACATCTTCTAATACTGCATTGAGTCCTTCTCCATCACCATTAATCAATTTGATATCAGCCAAACATTGCCAATTTCTTTGATCTGTAAAATCATGTAATATCGCTTGCCTAGCATTTTGCTCAGCCCAAGCCATATTCTCCTCAGCTCTAGCAGTATCCTTTGCTGCCAAACGTGCAAACTTATGGGCTTGAGTTCTATATCTATTACCTAGATTACGGCGAGGATGTTGTAAAAGGTCACCACTTTCACTCGCCATGTATTCGTTTGAAACACTATTAGCACTTCAAACAACTGCCTTGATGTCCTGAATTTTCGCTATTCGCAAATAGAACAAACTCTGCGGAATATCACATTACTGAATGGAAATCATCAGGATTCTTGTCAAAGGAGATAGTTGCATCAAAGCCCACTTTGGCTGTGGTTGCATCTGCATTTCTTGATGGGTCTAAGGATGACCCTTTTTGATTTGAAAGGATTACAGTATCTACATCTGGTTGCCAACGAGTTACCATCGCCCACTCAACTCGAACAGGGTCGGCAATGTCAATGTCTTCATCAACAATTGTAACCATCTTCATTGAACGATGGCCTGCTAAAGCAGCATTGATTGCTTTTATTGGATCATCTTGGTTGACCTTCTTGATTTTTACAACAGCAGATAACCAGCCACAACCACCTTCTGTCATGTGTACATCCAAACATTCCACTACTTCGTTAACCGCTGATTTAATTGTAGGAGAACGAGGCAATCCCATCAGTGTCTTATGTTCTGCTTCTCCAGGAATTAATGCGTGGAATATAGGATCGTTTCTATGCGCCACACCTTCAATTTCAATCACAGGTTCTTGACGAACATCATCAACAGTTCCAGTAATGTCGACATACGGCCCTTCATCATCGTTTTCCAAAGTAATATTTCCCCACATTACATATTCTGAATCAGCAGGTGCAACAATTCCATTAGGCATAGTCGTTAATTTTAGTGAAGTACCATACAATTTTTGATGTAGCGCAGCAGCGATTGTTAATTCATCAATATTCTCATCAAATGACATAGCTGCTGCCAGTAATACCACAGGGTCTGGAGCATTTACAATTGCAATTTTTACTTGTCTGCCTTGCTCTCTTGCAGCCATTGTCATAGTCCTTAGATGACGAGGGACTAATCTAACCACCAAATGATTTTCATCGCGAACGAATTGGCGATGGAATGACATATTACGAATCCCATTATCCTCAGCAATGATTACGCTTGCAGAAACATATCTTCCTCTATCTTGAGGCCAATGATGTGGAATTGGTAATTTTGTAATATCGACAACATCTTGAATATTTTCAAAACAAGGAGATTCATTTGGCTCTATTATTTCTGGTTGCAAAGGGTTGGACATTGCCCAGCCTAAAGTGTCAATATAGTCCTCCGGCGAAATTCCAATCGCTGCACATAATCTCTCTCTTGTTAGAAGATTAATGGCTGCTCTTTGACCTGGACATTCATTAATATTTTCAAAAATTGTAAGTGGATGTCCATTGTTTTTTGAATGCTCTAACATCCCATGAATTACACTCACTGCATCCTTTTCTGTAGTCGCAGCAGAGAGGTGGTCGCGAAAGGCCATGCCCATCCCACCTCTAGGAGAGGTTTCAACTTTCTTCATCAATAGAGGTGATTTGTGGCTCGCAAAGCAGTGACGCTATGCGTTCTTACCAGTCTTCAATATCCGCTTAGTTGATATATGGGAGGAAAGTCGGCGAACTGCTTCAATGCGGTGATTATGTTGGGTAGAGGACTATTCGCAGGTGCAAAAATGGCTAAGGACCGTCAAAAATTTAGATGGTCAGATCGTAGATACAAGAAGCGCATGCTGAAACTTCGCGCTAAGCACGACCCTCTTGCAGGTTCTACTCAAGCAAAGGGCATCGTTATTGAAAAAGTCGGTATTGAGGCAAAACAACCTAACTCTGGTATCAGAAAGGCTGTCAAGATTACTCTTATCAAAAACGGAAACAAACTTACTGCATTCGCACCAGGAGATGGTGCAATCAACTTTATTGATGAACACGACGAAGTAATGGTCGAAGGTATCGGTGGACGTATGGGTCGTTCCTACGGAGATATTCCTGGAGTTCGTTACAAGGTGATCCAAGTTAACGGAGTATCTCTTGATGAAATGGTTCGTGGACGTAAGGAGAAGCCAATCCGCTGAGGTGAATTATCATGTCTGAAGATGCAGAAATCGTTGAAGAAGCAGTTGAAGAAACTGTTGAAGAAGTCGTTGAGGACATTCGTCCAATCGCAGGTATCGGAACTTTGGTTTTTGGTAAGTGGGATGCTTCTGAAATCACTTGTAAAGACCCAGCACTTGCACCATACATCAATCTCTCAACTGTGGGTGTCCCTCATACTGGTGGACGTCACGCAAATGCTTGGTTTGGAAAAGCAAAACTCAGTGTTGTTGAAAGATATATCAACAAATTGATGCGAACTGGACCATATACTGGAAAGAAGCAAGGTGCAATGAAAGCATTTGAGTCAGCACTAGATCAAATCGCATCAAAATCAGATACTAACCCATTACAAACTTTTGTTGATGCAATTTGTAATGCTGCACCAATGGAAGAAATTACCCGTATTAAGTTCGGTGCAGTTTCACAACCAAAGGCTGTTGATTCTTCTCCTTCTCGCCGCTTAGATGTCGCACTTCGCAATCTTGCACAAGGTGCACAACAAGGTACTCACAAATCTAAGAGAACCTTGACCAACTGTATAATCAATGAGATTAACAAAGCTGCTGTTGGAGATGTTACTTCATTCGCAGTTTCAAAGAAGGAAGAATTAGAGCGTATCGCTGCTTCCGCTCGTTGATTTTAGTCTTAATTGAATTGCATGGGGCATGTGTTCGCCCTAACAGTCAAAAGCAATATGCTCACCGCATTTTTCATGGGAGAAAGTGAGGTCAAGTTGAAAATCAGCTGGGTTAATGCATTATTCTTGACATTGACTCCTGTTGTTGGCATTGCTGGCGCTGCTGCACTTTGGAATATTTATGGTGCTCCAGGTATATTCGAAGGAGTTATTTTTGTTTCAATGTATTTGGCATGTGGGCTATCAATTACTGCAGGTTATCACCGACTATTCTCTCACAGAGCATATGAAGCTCATTGGCTTGCTGTATTATTTTACACAGTATTTGCTGCTGGAGCATTCCAAAATTCTGTTATTGAATGGTGTAGTGACCATCGTAACCACCACAAAATGGTAGATACTGATAATGACCCTTACAATGCTAAGAGAGGTTTTTGGTATTCGCATATGATATGGATAATGATTGTAGAAGACCGACATGCAAATGATTTTTCAAATGTAAAGGACCTACAAGATAACAAAATTATCGCTTGGCAACACAGAAATATTTTCAAAATTGGTGTTGCATCGGGATGGTTATTCCCGATGGCAATCGGATATCTGGTAGGTGGAATCCCATATGCACTTAGTGGATTCATTTGGGGCGGAGTAATACGCACAGTCGCAGTGCATCACGGTACATTTTGTGTCAACTCCATCGCACACATTTTTGGAACTCAGCCATATGATGACACCAATACAAGCCGTGATTCTTGGTGGGTTGCATTCATAACATTTGGAGAAGGATACCATAATTTCCACCATATATTCCAAGCTGATTATCGAAATGGAATCAGATGGTACCACTTTGATCCGACAAAGTGGTTAATCAAAATATTTTCAATATTTGGCCTTGCAACCAAGTTGAAGAAAACGCCTCAACATTCTATAGATATTGCCCTATTGGATATGAAAATAACTAAGAATACTAGAAAATTAGATGAGCGTTCAATCGATTCTGCACTATATGTAGAGAAGATGAAGAGCACCAGAGATGATCTACGTTCTGCAATGTACAACCTCCATAAGGCAACCAATGAGAAGAAGGAGGGTGCAAATTCAGAAGAATTATCTGCCAAGATAATTCAACTGAAGCAAACCATTGCTGCTGGACAGGCTGAAATTTCATCTATTTTTACAGACATTAACAATGCTAAACCTATTAGCGCTTGAAATGTAAAATTGTGGTGCTGCTCGTGTTTTACGGGCATTATTGATGAGTCGGTTTGATAAACCCCTTGCAGGTGGCCAAGTCCAACGGACTAGTGTTATAATGGGACGAAAGGAAGACAATATCAAGAAGGCAACAGAAGTTATGAACATCTTGCCTCAAATTCGCAATCTATGTATTGCAGCGCACATTGACCACGGAAAGACAACTCTTTCTGACAATCTAATCGCTGGTGCAGGTATGATGTCCAGTGAACTTGCTGGTGCAGCACGTGTTTTGGATTTTGATGAGCAAGAATCTGCTCGTGGAATTACAATTAACGCTGCTTCTGCATCAATGGTTCACGATGTTGATGAAATCCCTTATCTAATCAATCTAATCGATACACCAGGTCACGTTGATTTTGGTGGTGACGTTACTCGTGCAATGCGTGCTGTTGACGGTTGTTTCATTCTTGCTTGTGCTGTTGAAGGCCCAATGCCACAGACTGAAACCGTTGTTCGTCAAGCATTGAAAGAAAAGGTAAAGCCTGTTCTTTTCATTAACAAGGTTGACAGACTAATCAACGAATTACAAGTTACTCCTGAAGATATGATGGCTCGTTTCACTGAGACCATCAAAAAGGTTAACCAATTGATTAGGCAATTCGCACCTGAAGAATTCAAGAAGTCATGGCAAGTTTCTGTAAAAGATGGAACTGTTGCTTTTGGTTCAGCATACCACAACTGGGGAATTACTGTACCATATATGGCAAAGTCTGGAATATCATTTACTGATATCTTCGCATACTGTAATGATGAAAACCAAAAGGAGCTTGCAGAAAAGGCTCCTGTTCACGAAGTTCTTCTAGATATGGCTGTATCAAAATTACCAGGCCCTGTAGAGGCTCAACCATACCGTATTCCTAATATTTGGAATGGTGATATCGACTCCGAAATTGGACAAGCGATGGTTAAGTGTGACCCAGAAGCAGAACTTGCAATGATGATTACTAAGATTTGGATGGACCCTCACGCTGGTGAAGTCGCTGTCGGAAGATTGTACTCAGGTTCAATCAACCAAGGTGAATCTGTATTCGCAATTGGTGCTAGTAAGCCAGAGCGTGTTCAGCAAGTTTCAATGATGGTAGGTGGAGATAGAATTACTGTGCCTAGAGTCGTTGCAGGAAATATTGCTGCTCTAACAGGTATTCGTTCCGCTGCTGCTGGTGTAACACTTTCCCGTGACAAGGATTTCATTCCTTTTGAAGCAATTCGTCACTATTCTGATCCTGTTGTAACAGTTGCTGTTGAGCCTAAGTCAATGAAGGATCTTCCAAAGTTTATCGATGCACTTCGTTCTCTTGCAAAAGCTGATGCTTCCTTGCAAGTAACCACCAACCAAGAAACCGGTGAGGCTTTACTCGCTGGTATGGGAGAATTGCACTTAGAGATTACAGTTTACCGTATTGAAGAAGAACAGAATATCAAGGTAAAGGTCAGTCCACCTATCGTTGTTTACAGAGAAGGTATAGAGGGAAGTAGCAGAGGACATGCATTTGAAGGAAAGTCACCTAACCGTCACAACCGCTTCTTCTTTGAAATTGAAGCACTTAGTGAAGAAGTAGTCGCAGCACTCCGTTCTGGAGAACTCGGCGATGGACCTGTTCGTCCAAATGATGCTAAGGAAACTGGAAGAAAGTTCGGAGAATTGGGAATGGACAAGGACTTAATGAGAAAGATTTACGCAATCCATGGAACAAATGTTCTAGTAAACGATACTAAAGGTATTCAAGGACTTCACGAAACTCGTGAATTGATTATTGAAGCTTTCAAGGAAGTTTGTAACAAAGGACCTATTGCTGATGAACCGGTTCAAGGAATGTTCGTACGTCTAACTGATGCAAAGTTGCACGAGGATGCTATTCACCGTGGACCTGCTCAGACAATTCCTGCTGTTCGTAACGGAATAAAGGGTGCAATGCTTCGTGCACGCACAGTAATTCTTGAACCAATGCAGAAGGCTTTCGTGTCTGTTCCAAATGATTGGTTAGGTCAAGTAACTCGTGAAGTTACTAACCGCAGAGGGATAATCGAAGATATGCCAAGCGATGGAGAAGTTACAACTGTTGTTGGTGTACTACCAATTGCAGAAACTTTTGGATTCTCAAACGATATTCGTGCAGCATCTCAAGGCCGTGCAGTATGGAACACTGAGAACTTAGGATTCCAAACTCTTCCACCACAGTTATTCGATAAGGTTGTAGCAGAAATCCGTACTCGTAAGGGTCTAAAGCCAGAGCCTAACTCCATTGGTTACTACTCAGAGTGAGACAACATGAAAGGCTCAATTGCGGGCCTTTTTGCATCTCCTAACGGAGGAGTTCCTAAACCACAGGTTCAGCGATTGCAAATTACTGTTGATGGTTGTATTGGTGATTTCCAACGCGATAAAAAACATCATGGTGGAACTCAAAGAGCTGTATGTTTGTTTAGTGAAGAAGTGATTGCCACACTACAGGGAGAAGGGCATCCTGTATTCCCTGGTTCCGTGGGAGAAAATATTCTTCTTCGCCAAGTTGATTGGAATCTCATCAAAGTTGGTAGCCAATTTCATTTTGAGCAGTTAGTTCTTGAAGTGACTTCAGATGCTCCTCCTTGTAAAACAATACGTGACTCATTTACCGATGGTCAATTTAAGAAAATATCTGCAAAAATTAATCCAAATTTGACTCGTTGGTATGCTAAAGTAATCACTGAAGGACAAGTTACTGTCGGTGAGAATGTTAATTTCAATTGAGTCGCTTCAATTGTAGATCGGTTAATTCTCTCAAGGCCATTAGTGCTGGAGTAGGAGGTATTCTGTCAAGAAGTTGATGAGCTTGCGCATGATATTCCTCTGCCCTTCCTCTCGCATATTCAATAGAACCTAGTTGTTGTAATGCATCTATTCCAGCGCTTACTTCTTCCGCACTTGCATCTTCTTTTCCTAAGACCTTGAGCAATACTTGTTTAGCAGGGCTATCTGATTGATTTAGAGCATGGATTACCATTAGCGTTCTCTTTCCTTGAGCAATATCAGAGCCAGCAGGCTTTCCTAATTGTTCTGTAGATGATTGGATGTCTAACAAATCATCCATCAATTGGAAACAAAGACCAAGTGCTAATCCCCAATCATGCATACACTGAACAGTTTCTTCATCTGCACCAGATAAATATGCACCAATTTCTCCACATGTCAAGAACATCACTGCTGTCTTTCCACGGATCATCTCAATGTATTCTTCCTCAGTCACTTCGTTATCTCTGGTTTCAAACTCAATATCCAATTGTTGACCTTCTGAAACTCTTCTAACCATCCTTCCGATTCTCTTCACTAAAAATGGGAGGTCATTACAATCAATTCCATCTGCTACAACCATTGCTTCAAATGCAATTGCTAACATTGCATCTCCAGCATTTATTGCAGTAGGTAAATCATATGCAATATGGACGGCAGGTAAACCTCTTCTAATTTCATCATCATCCATAATATCATCATGGACTAAAGTAAAATTATGAATTGTTTCAATCGCAGCCCCTACATCGAGCAGCCCTGAATGTGTATCACCAACTGCCTTTGCTACTAGCCAAGGTAATGTAGCCCTCATTCTCTTTCCACCACCATTGATTAAATGCATCATTGCACTGGAAAGTCGTTCCGAACTTGTATGGGTCAATGCACGTTCTATTCGAGCCTCAACAAATGGTTTCACCTCAGCAATTGCTGTGAACAAATCACATCCCTCAGCACCTGGAAGCATATGACTAATGTCACCCATATCGTGAATTATTCCATCCTCAAGAGATTTACAAGCATCTGCATTACCAGCAGCACTCCACCACTCATCAGTCATAATTCTGGCTGCAATACAACGGAACCAAGGAGCAATGATGCCTTTAGTTCCTTCTTCATCAATTAACCACTGCTCAAGTTCTTGCTGGTCAACCCAAGCAATTTCTGAAACTTCATTTTTATTTGGGTTGATATCAACATCTGCCTTGATTAAAAGAATGTGATCTATCTCTCTTTCAATCCAACTAGCATTCATCCGTGCAGAATATCTCATCTTTGTGATAAAATGTAAAGCATCAAGTGAAATTTGTTCTGGTGAAATCCCAAGTTCTTGCTCCAGTTTACGAACAGCAGCCCTCTTTACGCCAAGTGCATTGGTTTCTTCTAATTCAGAATCACAGTGAAGTGGATGAGAACAACAAGTATTTGCCCATACACTAGGGAATGTTACTTTGTCACCAGCTCGGCGCTGCAAGAGTAATTTTCCTTCAGAATTAAACAACAAGACGCTGAATGCTCTATGTAATTGCCCAGCATTATGGTGGGTTGATATTTTGGAACCAGAACCGACTACGTTGTCAAGTTCATCAACACAAATAACAGCCTCTGACATCAATTCAGATTGTGTTTTATCTGCACCTGCATCATGAAGAGCATCATGCTCTGCTTCATCGAGTTCAATCGTCGGGACATCGGATAAGTCGTAGCCTGTCATCAACATCCCTCAAACCTGCGAGAAGCAATCGCTACATGAAGAGTTCTCTCTCAACATTTCAGTAATAATATCCAATAATTGTTGAAAAAAATATAAAATAATGCAATAATATCCACTATTTACAAATTAGAAACTACCTTTGTACCTCTAGTTTCAACACCAATACAAGCATCAGCCACACGCTTTGGATGTTGCCCGCTTACCATTATCACTTCAATTCCTTTTTGAGCTACTTTCGCCCCTCTTGCTGCTTTTAACCCGATTCCTCCAGTGACATCAATATCTTGTTGATGTTCTCCTTCAAATTTAATATCAGGATTCCAAATTTCTATTAAATCATCTGCAGTAGCCCTTTGAGGTGGACAACGCAATAATCCATCTACTCCTCCAATTGCAAAAACTAACCTCTTAACATGTGGAACTTCAATCGCTAATCTAGTAACAAGATCATCTCCAGATAATATTCCAAAACGCATTGGTTCATCACAATCAACTACATCTCCATAAGTTACCATGACAATACCTTCTGGTGCACTAGCAAAGAAAGCGAGGTCTCCTTCAAAATTCTCCCCCGTACCACTAGCCCAATTATGTGGTGGAAGTACTGCAGCACTAATATCTGCATTTGTTAATTCCTCCATGACTATTGAGTTCAAAGTAAGCATATCCTTGCGTACTAACTTAACAGCCTGTTCTTGAGTTGAACAGGTGTCGTCAGCAGAGAATAAAGAGGAATCTAATTTCCCCTCATTAAGCCTCCACTGCTTCGCCCTAAGATGTCCAAATGAGCCTGCTCCATGAACTAAAATCACATCTAAATTATTTTTATGACAGGTGATAATAGTGTCAACTAAGTTGTGAATTATTTCTCTATTTGCAGTACATAACTGATCCTTTTCAGTAATGAGGCCCCCGCCCCATTTGACTACAACCTTGCCACGCACATTACGCCCACAAGCCACCACATGATGAGCATAACGCAATATTCTCAATTCTATCATCAATATTATTGATAATTGCAAAGGTTTGATGTGGAAGGCCTATGGAGGCCACTGTATGAGCGATGGACCGAGCATTGATGAATTTATGAGACACTTGCAATCTGTACTTGATGAAGCAGCAACGATTTCTGATGATAAGGAACGCGAAAAGCGTTTATGGCAAATTGAAGCCACATTACAAGAGACTATCATTTTCAAAAATCGATATATTGAATTGACCGAACATGGTATTGACCCTCTACGATTAATTGACCCGCAAGAAGGTGACCCGACTCCGCCGAGAACTTCAATGGCTGAAGCAGTAATGTCTAGTGCCAGTACTTGTGGAAAATGTGGCTCGCATATGGACTCAGATCTAAATTTCTGTCCATCATGTGGAGAAAAGAAGTAAATTGAAAGAATTATTCTACTTAACGAGTAGCTAATGTTAGATTCTTCCACATTTCTTCTGGAACTTCCATAGATAATCGAAGTCCACCCATTGCACCTAAGCGAACTGGGTCATCTACTACGTGAACATTAACATCGCCCATATCAGAAAGTCTGCGCTCTATCATTGCGCCTAATCCTTTGATTCCTGAGCCTCCGCCTGCTAGTACCATATTTGCACGGAACTCATCATGGAATTCAGGGTTTGAATCTGCAATTAGTGCCTTTACATTCTCAACTATTGGGTCAACAATTGTTTCACAAGCTGTTTGCATACAATCGGTGATATCCAATGTCATTGCTTTCCCTTCAATTGAAAAGTCAACCATTACTGGGTCCTTCGGTGTTGAAGTGCTAACGAATGAATATTGTTCCTTCCAGCGACGTGCCATATCTTTAGTGATTTGAGCACCGTTATACTTTGCTTGGATTTCCTTAATTAATGCAGCATCAACGAAATCTCCGCCATGGCCTGTATGCATTTGATCACCTGGACCTGGAATTGTTCCGTATACACGGCATAAGTCAGCAGTACCAGCACCGATATCGATTACCAGTGTGTGCTCAATCATATCCAGTGCATATGCTACTGCGAAAGGTTCTGAAATAATCATTGCAGCATTAACTGAACCTGCTGCTGCGTCAAAAATTGCAGTCTTATCTACGTGGCTTGCTTCTGCAGGTGCACCGATTACGGCGACAACTCTATCGTATTCTTCAGGGTCTGCAAGACCGATTAAGTGAGTAATGAAATCTGCGATATGCTTCCGGTCTTCAGCAGTATCCTTGATGACACCTTTTTCCAGAGGACGGAATAAGTTTAGAGCAAGACGATTTTTCAATGCTTCTTCACCAAATAGTACATCACGTTTTAGGAAGTTTCTAGCGATTGGATCCTTTGGAGTTCCAATAACTGTTAGTTCTTCTTCTTCATGACTATCAGAAGAAACCATTACACTTCTAAAAGTTCCCAAATCGATTCCAATATACAATACTTCATCAGCCATGCTACTCGCCTGTTACTTGGCATTCCGAACCACCTTAAGAAGAATGCCTCCAAATTGATTGATTATGATGTCAATTTTCAACAAGTAAAAATAATAAAAAATATATTATCAATTCTATAGAATATGTGATTGGGCTTATGATGTCTTATTCAACACCAGTTTTCACATTGATGACAGAACCAAGAAGCGTATTCAGGGTATAATTCCGCCATCTTGCCACATTCGGTACATTCTTTCAGTGCCTTTTCTCCGAATAATTCCATTACAATCTGAACATGGTATGCATCATCAATTCCTAATTGCTGACGCATTGCCCACAATAACTGATCTTCACTTGGAGAAATAATTCCATCTTCCAATACTAGGGCAACTATTGTTCTGTAGTCATTGAAATCTTTTACATTTCTTGCATCAAGAATGACTCCATTCTTCTCTGCAACAATATCTGTTCCACCTGGGTCATCAACAAATATCACTAATGATTCAGCTTTTAAATCGCTTTCTCTTAGTTCAAAAGAAACCCTATTTCCTTCTAGATTCGCATAAACTAACTTACTTGAGCGATTGATTACATTGGTTATTGAACGGGCTGTGTCTTCAGCACTACGGCCACGCTTCCACCCTGTTGGAGAACGTTCATTGTAAGAATAGAACTCAGTTCCTCGCCCTGGATATTCAAGACGAATTTCCTCGCCTCCATCGAATCCATTTGAAACAATAGTAATTGCGGCTACTTCAGTGGAGATGATGTTATCGTCATCATCAAAATTTATCATTAGTGGTTTTCTTTCCTCTACTGCTGCATTGAAGTGCCCTTGCATCCCACTCATCCACTTTTCTTCAAGTCTATTCAGTGATGATTCCTGTTCTTTTGAAAGATTATTTTCTACCCCTAATAGCCCTGCCAATTGTCCACTTTCCATATCACGCTTGAATTCATCAATTAATTCTGCATCTCTTCTGTGGTCTGGTGGTGGAGGTGGTGCTTTTGTCTCAACATAGTTTGGATCAGCCCATTCATGATTACAGGAAGAACATTGAAGGTATCCACTCATTGTAGAATCTTGAGAATTTCCTCCACAACGAGGGCAATCTCCCTCCTCTGAAAATCCTAGATTTTCTGCAGCCTCTTTGCGCCCCTTGCGCATACCCCCGAACCCTGCCATGACTACTCCACACACTTGACTTTCTATCAAGGCTTGCACTCAACACTCTCAATTATTGTGAGTAAAACAGAAAAATCTGTCCAGTTTGTAGTTGCTCTAAAGAATCATTCTTCTTCAGCAGCAGCTTCTGCTTCCTCAATAGCCCATTGTGCGAAGGTTTCTTCGATAATTGGGTCATCAGATTCAACTTGGTATAGATATTCACCAGGGATTTCATCAACAAGGTAGACGGTTGTTCCTGCACGGTAAATGATATGCCCATCTGCAATTGCACGAACTGTATCAATTTCTACAATCGCTGGTCGACTGATGCGTACATGCCCAGCCTCCAGTGCGTTAAGGACTGTTTTTGATAAATGAACATGATTTCTATCTCCTGCAAGAATACCGAATTCCATTAAAGTAGAGACTTGCTCTTCTTCACTTGGATAGTAAAGAGATTCTGGGATGTTATCGGTTGGAAGATCCAACTCTAGTTCGATAGAGTGCCCATAAGTCGCCCGCATCATCTCGCCTTCAACTTGATAGCGTCCTTTTTCATCAGCATTTGCAATCGCTTCAAAGTGCCATGCACGTAGCCAGTGAAAGTTACGGCGTTGCTTTGCAATGGATTCGGACAACTCACGAGAGTTTACCCATCCATTAATATCCATTTCAACATTAAATTTTTCAGGAGCGTGACGAAGAACCAAAGCCAGCATTCGGCCAAGTGAGTTCGATTCGCGGTCGCTCATGATGAATTTTCCTTCTTCATTACACACAGGGCAATTGGCGCCACTGAAGTGTCCGTGTTTTCTGCATTGTCGCAGCATAATACGAGGGCGTAAGAAACCCCTTCATAGAGTCTATGGCTAATTTATCCCTTTAATATTGAACAAGATGGTCATAAAAACGCTTCAAATGGCAATTTTGTTGTACTTCAACCGTTGCTATCAAGTGCCTAATACCCATCGGCGTGTCATGGTTGATGTCGCTGTTATCGGTGCGGGCCAAACCAAGTATGGAAATCATCCACTTGGCCTCCAAGCAATGTGGGCCGAGGCGGCAACAAATGCATTCAACTCTGTTGACAATAATTTTGAAGCAAAATTGGTTGAAGAGGCTTTTATCGGAAGCGTTGCATTTGGAGGAGCGCAATTGGGAAACACTGCTGCAATCCTTACCGAGCACTCTGGAATGAAGGGTTGCTCTGTTAGAAGAGTGGAAAATGCCTGTGCTTCATCTGGCTTTGCACTTAGAGATGCAATGATGGCGATTAAGAGTGGAGAGGCTGATATTGTAGTCGCTGGAGGTATTGAAAAAATGAATGACCTCAGTGCTGAAAGAAAGCGCTACTGGCTAGGAGTATCTGGTGATACAGAATGGGAACGATTAGCTGGACTAACTTTTCCTGGAACTTATGCCC